>OCZS010000015.1_pt1 | contig 48622 bp, 39 predicted proteins | sample 1539071 | NCBI WGS metagenome assembly OCZS01 (sample SAMEA3113584, study PRJEB22503) | soil metagenome
TTTCGGTGAGGCTCTGCGCCGGGTCGATGAGATTCCTGGTCTGGCCAGCCGCTCTCTTCGCCTGCTGCAAGGATTTACCGACCTTCTCGATCAACACGAAGGAATGGTCGCCGCGGGGGTACCGGCAGATCAGATCTTGACCAGCGTGCTGGAGAAGTCCGGCTACCTGAACGAGCTGAAGACGTCAGCCGATCCTCAGGACCAGACTCGCCTCGAGAACCTGGTCGAGCTGGTCGCGGTGGCCCAGGAGTTCGTCACCGGAGTAGCGGCCGCTGAGGTGGAGCCTGACCTGTATGCAGAGTTTGGCGTCCTGGACAGCGATCGCGCGGCCGATTCCAGCCATTCGACTGAGTGGGAGCGCGGAAGCACAAACTCTGGACCCGTCGACGAGGTCAGCGCACCGCTTGCTGAAGACCGCCCAACTGAAGACCTCGAGCTGGCGGCGGGAGCGCCCGAACCCGACACATCACTCGGCGCCTTCCTGGAGCGGGTGGCTCTGGTAGCCGATTCCGACCAGATCCCGACCGCGACGGACAGCGCGGACTCGGGCGTGGTGACCCTGATGACCCTGCATACCGCCAAGGGCCTCGAGTTCGACAACGTGTTCTTGACCGGCTGTGAAGATGGTGTGTTCCCGCATCAACGTGCACTGTCCAACCCCGACGAGCTGGAGGAAGAGCGGCGGCTGGCCTATGTCGGCATCACTCGTGCACGTAGACATCTCTACGTGTCCCGGGCGATCGTCCGCGCCGCCTGGGGGGCGCCGCAACACAACCCGCCCAGTCGCTTTCTCAACGAGATTCCCGATCGGCTGATCGACTGGCGACGCACGGAGCGCGCGGTAAGCACCTGGCGCAACACATCAGCAACCTCGAAGGCCAATCAGCAGTGGCGCAACACTGTTGGCTTCGGCGCCGGTCGGCAGCAGCCGCGGCGCATCCCAAGCCTGGTAGCCGGTGACCGTGTGCTGCACACGACCTTCGGCATGGGCAAGGTGATCACCACCTCAGGTTCCGGCGAGGACGTCAAGGCCGATGTCGACTTCGGGTCCGCGGGGATTAAGCGGCTTTCGCTGAAGCACGCGCCTCTGGAGAAGCTTTAGCCTAGGGATTCAGAGCGCGGCTGCGCAGCCAGGGTTCCGGATTCACGGCCTGGTAGACATCGCCGGGCGTAACGCCGGCCGGATAAATCTCGAAGTGCAGGTGTGGCCCGAAGGTCCGGCCCGTCATGCCGACCGCGCCGACTACCTGGCAGGGCGATACGGTCTGGCCGACGCTCACCGATACCGACGACATATGGGCGCTGAGTGATTGCGTCCCGTCGGCGTGGCGAATCGCCACGTACGTGCCGGCCCATCCGCTGGCTGGTCCACTTCCCGCGTTGATAACGACGCCGGAGCCGGGCGCGTGGATTCGGGTGCCGACTGGAGCGGAGAAGTCCATACCGGTGTGGTAGCGCGCCCAGGGTCCCACCTGGCCGAACCGGGCGGCGATGGTGTAGCCGCCGGTCACCGGTAGGCACGACTTGCCGTTGCTCGCCAGATCACTGATGTGGCCTGCAGCCGCCGCGGAGCGGCTTCCCCCGCTGCCACTGCTCGCCGCTCGAGCGGCGGCGATGCGGACCGCCTGCTTCTGGGCTGCTTTGGAGGCATCCTTCAGCGACTTTTCTCTGGCTTGGACAGCCTTGAGCTGAGCAGCAGTCTGGACCTTCTTGTCCGCCTTGGTCAGGGCCTCTGCCCGTTGCTCGGCCCGGCTCGTGATCTTCTCTGAATTCAGCGCAGAGCGTGTCTCGTCGCGACTGGTCGTTGGGTCGCGATCGAAGCCCGATGGCTTCGTCACGCCAGACTCAACCGACACCTCGACCTTCGTCTGGGCCTCCTTGGCCGGCTGAGGCTCAGCGGCTCCAGTCAGCGCGACCGAGCCGGCCACGCCCAGACCCAGGACGGACACGGCGAGTGCGGCGATGCCGTGCTGTGCCCAGCCCTTCTTGTCTTCACGAATGTCATCGATCAGGACTCGACGGGCGCTGTGGCGATCGGAGCGCAGAAAGGCTCGTGCGTGCCGGTTCAAGCGGTCGGTGATGCTGGGAGGGGTCGCGCGGCGCGCGGCAGCGTGCTGCGTGGCTCTAGCCAAGTCAGGCTCTCCTCGTACGACGGGGGCAGGTCCTGCCTCCGGCCAGAAGTCGTACGTTGCTTCTGCCTGAATGAGGCCCCGAGTGGTCTAGCGATCAAACGCAAGAACCGTAACGGAAACATAACGAAGAGCCAAATTTTGGCTAGACCACAGGTCTAGGTGGTCTCTATATGCTGCGACGGAGCCGCGTGACCCTAGTTTGTATTGATGCCTGCGGCGTTGAGCCAGGGCTGTGGGTTGATGGCCTTGTAAACGTCGCCGTACTTGACGCCCACTGGGTAAAGCTCGAAATGCAAGTGTGCGCCGAAGGCCCGGCCGGACTGGCCGACATATCCGATGATCTGACCCGCCTGGACCGTCTGGCCTGAACCGACCGCGAACGAGGACATGTGGGACGACATGGTGGTCATACCGTCCCCGTGCTTGACGGCGACATGATTACCGGCCCAGTCGCCAGAGTTGCCGGCGTAGAGCACGACACCGGACTTGACCGCGCGGATCGGTGTGCCGTACGCGGCGCGGAAATCCAGGCCGGTGTGGTATCGAGACCACATCCCGTACTGGCCGAAGTAGGCGCCGATGACGGCACCAGGGACCGGCGATGCGGCGCCACCGCCGCTCGGAATGCTGGTGGTGCTGACACTCCTTGTTGCCGTGCGAGAGCTTCGAACAGCGCTCGTCCCGCGCTGCGGCTCGGCCCGCTTGTTTTCGGCGGCAATGCGGGCAGCAATCGCGCGGCGCAGTCGTTCCTGAGCGAGTTGTACGGCGGCTTTGCGGACCGCGCGGTCGGCCGCCGCCAGGTTCTCGGCTCGAGCGTCCGTGCCGGCGTCGCGAGCCGCGCGCGAGACGTCTTCTGCGGTCTTGGACAGATCTTCAGCTCGTTGCGCAGCCCGTTCGTTGACGATCGCCGTGCGAATCTCGGGCGTACGGGAGGTTTCGTTGAGCTCCGGAGCCTTCGGCGAAAAGGCACGCAGACTCGCTGAATCGGTGACCTTCTTCTCACCGGCGGCCTTGTCTGTCAACTGTGGCCGCGCCGGCTGGCGCTCACCGAGGGTGACCGTGGAGTCGATCGGGCCATCGGCATTATTCGCCGTTTGGGCGTTGGTGGTCAGGGCAACCGAGCCGGCGACGGCCAATCCCAAGCCGGAAACCAGGAGAGCCGCAACCCCGTGGGAGAGCCAGCCGCGGCGCTCCTCAGGATCGAGATCGACAGCAAACGCCCGGCGCGCAGTTCGCCTGGACTGTGCTGCCACGGACAAGCTCCTCACCGTCGACCATCTGTACGCGCGCGGGGGAGCAGAGCGATAGGGCCGCCGTTGGCCTGTTGCTCGATCAAGCAGCCCTGAGGCCGATCCGATTCGGCAACGTGGACGTCCGCTTCGATCCCCCGAGATTCAGACGCTGAGGAGAACATAACGGACAGGTAACCAAACCTCAAACAAGGCACCACTATGTGAGAGCGGTGTCGTTTCTGTTACTCGGTGGAGCCAAGTCTAGATTCCGCGCCAACAACGATCCCCTGATGCGGACGGAGCTCGCGTAGCGCCAAGGCGATCTGGAAGGCAATCCGGCCGTTGTTGGGCATGGAGAGATGGCCCACGCCGCGTACCGCGACGTTACGCGCACGCAGATCTGGATGGTCGATTCGGGCGTTCCGGCTGGGCACCACGAGATGGTCCAGGTCGCTGTAGAAGGCAACGGCGAACGTCGCGGGTGAGCAGCCCGTAGTCGAACCGCGAGAGGTTGCGGAAGCCCCGGCGGCGGAGAGCCCGGTCCAGCACGGCGAAGATCGAATGGTTGTCCCCGACGCCGTGAACCAGCAGGATCGGCGTCGACGCGATCTCGAGTCCTTCATGCACGATCGCCCGCTGCTGCGGATTCAGGCCGGAAAAGGGCCGCCTGGGGCGCACCTTTAGAGCCGGCTCAGTGAGGACTCCCAGGGGTACATGATCAGATGTGCGCTGATCCAGGCCGCTTCAACGGCGACTCCGGAGGCAATCCGAGGTATCCCACGGGTCCACCGCGAAATGCCACCAAAGGCCCCGTTGATCACGCGGCCAGATTACTGCGCCACTACGCTGGTCCTCGTGGCCGCGGAGCAGCGCGATCTCGGGGACGTCGGTTCTGGTGCCGAGCTGGCGCGGGGGTCGACGCCGCTGCGGATCGTGGTGGCCAAACCGGGCCTGGATGGTCACGATCGCGGCGCCAAGGTTGTGGCCCGGGCACTCCGTGATGCCGGCATGGAAGTCATTTACACCGGGTTGCACCAGACACCGGAGCAGATCGTGCGCACGGCGCTCGCCGAGGATGCCGACGCCATCGGGCTGTCGGTCCTTTCGGGGGCGCATATGACGTTGTTTGCCCGGGTCGTCGAGCTCCTCAAGGCCGAGCGAGCCGACGACATCGTCGTCTTCGGCGGCGGCATCATTCCCCAGGCGGATCGGGCGCCACTGTCAGAAATGGGCGTGGCTGCAGTCTTTACACCAGGCTCGAGCATGGCCGAGGTCGTGGACTGGGTCCGGGCCAATGTTCGCCCTCCTCGGACCGCAACCTCCTGACCTCCTCCGCCGCCGCGATCGGCGACCATTAGGCTCGTTTTCGCTCGAGCCGTCGTCTCAGCAGGAGGTCAGGGTGGATTTGTACGAGTACCAGGCGCGTGACATCTTCGAGACGTACGGCGTGCCTGTGCTGCGCGGCATGACCGCGACCAGGCCGGAAGAGGCCAAGGCGGCCGCCGCCGAACTCGGCACCCCGGTCGTGGTGGTCAAAGCGCAGGTCAAGACCGGCGGCCGTGGCAAGGCGGGCGGCGTCAAGATCGCCAAGACGCCGGATGAGGCGGCCGCGCGCGCCCAGGAGATTCTTGGCCTGAACATCAAGGGTCATGTCGTCAAGACGGTGATGATCACCGAAGGCGCTGACATCGCCGAGGAGTACTACTTCTCGCTGCTGCTCGACCGAGCCAATCGCCGCTACTTGGCGATGTGTTCCCGCGAGGGCGGCATGGACATCGAGACGCTCGCGGTGGAACGGCCCGAAGCACTGGCGCGGGTCCCGGTCGACCCGAACACCGGCATCGATCAGGCCAAGGCCGACGAGATCGTGACCGCCGCTGGATTCGAAGGCGACGATGCGGCAAAGATCGCCGACGTTCTCCAGCTGCTCGCCAAGGTCTACACCGAGGAAGACGCCACGCTGGTCGAGGTCAACCCGCTGATCAAGACGGCGGACGGCGCCATGATCGCGCTGGACGCCAAGGTGTCTCTGGACGAGAACGCTGTCTTCCGGCACCCGGAGCACGAGTCTCTCGCCGACATTGCCGCAGAGGACCCGCTCGAAGCGGCGGCCAAGGCGAAGGACTTGAACTACGTCAAGCTCGACGGCTCGGTGGGGATCATCGGTAACGGTGCGGGACTGGTGATGAGCACCCTCGATGTCGTCGCGTACGCCGGGGAGGAGTTCCCGGGTTCGCCCAAGCCGGCCAACTTCCTCGACATCGGCGGCGGCGCCAGTGCCGAGGTGATGGCGAATGGCCTGGAGATCATCATCGGCGACGATCAGGTGAAAAGCGTGTTCGTCAACGTCTTCGGTGGGATCACGGCGTGTGACGCGGTGGCCAACGGGATTGTGCAGGCCTTTGAGCTCCTGGCCAGCCGGGATGAGCACGTTGACGTGCCACTGGTGGTACGGCTTGACGGCAACAACGCCGACTTGGGACGAAGGATATTGACCGAAGCCGGGCTGCCCGGACTTGAACAGGTCGACACGATGGACGGTGCCGCCCGTCGGGCTGCCCAGCTGGCCGCTAGCTGAGGGGCGTCAAGAGATGGCAATATTCCTGAACTCCGAGTCCCGGGTCATCGTCCAGGGCATGACCGGCTCCGAAGGCCGCAAGCACACCCAGCGGATGCTGAAGTCCGGGACGAGCATCGTCGGCGGCGTGACTCCTGGCAAGGGCGGTCAGATCGTCGAATTCGATGCAGCCGGGGTGCCCGTCTTCAATTCCGTCGCCGAGGCTGTCCAGGCCACCGGCGCCGATGTGACTGTGATCTTCGTTCCGGCCAAGTTCACCAAAGCTGCGGTACTCGAGGCCATCGGAGCCGAGATACCGCTGGCGGTGGTGATTACCGAGGGAGTACCGGTCAAGGACACCGCCGAGTTCTTCGCCCTGTCGCAAGGCTCTTCGACGCGGTTGATCGGGCCCAATTGCCCTGGGCTCATCTCACCCGGCCAGTCCAATGCCGGCATCATTCCCGCGGACATCACCAAGGCTGGCCGGATCGGCCTCGTCTCGAAGTCGGGCACGCTGACCTACCAGATGATGTACGAACTCCGCGACATCGGCTTCTCCTCGGCGGTGGGCATCGGAGGTGACCCAATCATCGGCACCACCCACATCGATGCGCTGCAGGCGTTCTCACTCGACCCGGACACCGACGCCATTGTGATGATTGGTGAAATTGGCGGCGACGCGGAGGAACGAGCAGCTGAATTCATCTCGGGCAGCGTTAACAAGCCCGTGGTTGGCTACGTCGCCGGGTTCACTGCCCCGGAGGGCAAGACCATGGGACATGCCGGTGCCATCGTCTCCGGCTCGTCCGGCACGGCCGCAGCCAAGAAAGAGGCATTGGAGGCTGCCGGAGTGAAGGTCGGCAAGACGCCCAGCGAAACCGCGCAGCTCGTGCGAGACGTGATGACAGAGCTCGCCGCTAGCGCTGGGTAGATCGTCGCCGCGCTAGTTGACCTGAGAAGCGCGCTGCCCGGCGCGAACGGCGACAGTGCGCCATTCGTCGTCGCTCAGGTCGAATTTGCCCTTCGGACTGAGGAAGGTATAGACCACCTTCGGACCGGCGGCCACTGCGCCGACGCGATACTTCAGAGAGCCGTTAGTCAGCTTCTGCGTCACTGTGACGGCCCAGCCGTCGATCTTCGTTCCCTTGGCACCCGGGCCCGAGACGGATTTCGGCGACGGCACGCTCGCGGTGAGCTTGCGCTTCGGGCACCTGTCGACGGTCGTTCGAAGATCTGAAACGAACTTCCTGGCGGCCTTGTCGTTCTTCATGGTCAGAATGATCTCGTCCAGGCCGAACCCGGGATCTGCGCCGTCCTCGAGGAGGTAGGTACGGGCGGTTCGAGAGGTGGCCGGGGTCTTGGCCCAGTCCACGTTCTCACACTGCGCCCCGGCGAAGTCCGCGCGTGGCACGTCGGGGACATCGCCCACCCACCGGGAAGCCGAATCGCCCACCGGCGGCAGGTCGCCGGCAGCCAGGAAGCCTGGTTGGTCCCCGCCGATGGGCGGCGGACCAGGCTTGACGGCCAGATCCTCCGGGCAGGCGCCGCCGGCGTTGCGGCATTGAGTGGTCGTGGCGGCAGCCAGCGCCTTGGCCACCTTGGCGATGTCAACGGGTTCGCCGGTCTGAGCGACATCGACGACGTTCGTCACCCTGCCCGTTCGGTTCAGGACGACGCTGTGATATATGGCCTTGCCCTCTTGTTCGATGACCACCACCAGACCGACCGCCTGGTCGCCGAGGCCGTTGACACTCGAACCGGATCGGACGTATCCGCCGGCCTCGGCGCAACCGCCGAGGGACCTTGCGGCGACGGCGTACGCCTGCCCCGCCTCATCCGCGGAGTTAAAGGCGGAGGCTTCGTGCAGGACGCCGGGCGGCTCCTTGCCGTTCGCGCTGAGCAGTCGCAGCATAGTCAGCGCCGACACCGGTTGGTCTTGGTCCGGGTCGCCCCCCAGACACGCGGGCTTGGCCGAATCTGCCGACGCGCCGCGCTGAGTCTGTGCGACCTTCCAGGTGCGACGGGAGGCGACCTGCTTCGCGTCCTTGGCGTTGATCAGGGAGTCGTCATTCAGCAGCTCACCGGACGGCACGCCCGACTGCGCCGTCGTGGGCGCAGTCGACGGGGGAGTCGGCGAGGTGGTCCGACTGTGGCCGATATCGAACACGGCGTAGCCGATGGCCAGGCCGACCGCGACCACGGCAGCGACCCCAGCGATCAGCAGCGCCAGCTTGGTTCTCTTCCCGAGACGGGACCCACCGTCGTCAATGTCAGAGAAATCATCGATCGAGTCCTGCCAATCACGGGTTTTCCGGGACCCGGAAGAGGTTCGCGCCAGGATGGTGGTCGCTTCCGGATCGGGTGATCGGAAGCGGCGGGGGGCGCTCGCCAACGCCGGCCGGACCCACGTCTGCCGACCGGTGTCAACGTCCGCATCGTCAGAATCCGGCTCTCGAAGGGAAGCAGTGCCGGTCGTGGCCTCGTCGGAGATCCGCGGTGACCGGCTGTCGTCGCGATAAAGCGGCGGGGCTGCTTCGTCGTTGTCCAGGTCGGCGAAGATACTGCGGCGGGAGGCGGCCCAGCCAGCGCCGGTGTCCTCGATGGTGGTTGCTCGGGGCTGGATCAACGAGTCTGGAGTGGCCGCTTCGGGCGGCTCCGCCTCCACGGGTTTACTGGCTGGCGGGGGGTCCGAGGAAGTCCACGAATTCGATGACTCCACCGGTTTGCTGGATTGCGAGGGTTCAAGGGAAGTCCCGGAGTCTGATGACTCCGCTGGTTCGGGCAACACCCGCGAGCCGGCGCGGCGGGCCCGGCTGCCGTTGACCGCACGCTCGGCGGAGACGTCGGATGAGCTGTGAGCATCGGATGCAACCGGCTCGTCTTCGCTCGGTTCAGGCTCGAGAAAGGCGCGCCGGGGGCGGTAAGCTCCGGGGTCCGGATCGACCATACGTGAGCGACTCCTCATTGCGAACAGTCCCACGCCGGCACCGGCCTGGGACGAAGATCACCGAAAACCATACCCGCTGCTGGCGTGTCCGGCCGATCCTGAGCCAAACGCTGGGTCAGCATGGGAGGAATATGGCTTCGCTTCTCTCTCCCCGGCGCGCCGATCCTGCGATCTCGTTGCAAGCCACCGTGCGGCAAAGCAGGCGGCGCGGGGCAGATCAGCGGGACCCTGACCAGTCGTTGTTGGGCTGGTTCCCGTTGGGGTTGGCTGGCGGAGTCCTCAGTTCGCTCACGGGATGGGTGCTGATCGCTGGGACGGTGGTCTTGGGCTGGCTCGCGGCCGAGCCTGGAACCCTGGCTCAGTCGCTGGATGTCGGGACCAGAGCGTGGCTACTCGCCAATGGTGTGGGGACGCGGCTGGGGTCGGCCGGCGTGACCATTGTGCCCTGGGGAGCGACAGCCGTCTTCGCTCTCCTGGTCTGCAAATCGGCGGCCTTCGCGGCCCGCCGAGCCAAGCGGCGATCGACGGCTCGCCTTGCCGCCATCAGCGGAGCGACCGCGGCGGGCTATCTGGCACCGGTGGTCGTTGTGGCGCTGGCGCATGGCGAGGGGTGGTCCTCCCTCTCGCGGCTCGGTGTGGTGCTGCTGTTGATCTGCCTGTCGGCCGCTCTGGGAGTCAGCAGAGCCCGCGACGAGGACCTGACCGGCCGCTGGCCGCCATGGGCGTCGGCTCTTTCCCGCGGTGTCATCGGCGCTCAGCTGGTGATGCTGATCGCCGGATCAGCGGTGCTGGCCTCCGGGCTGATTCACCACATGTCTCGGGTGGTCGAGTTCACGAACGCGCTGAACACTGGGGTCGCCGGAGGAGTGGCCCTCCTAGTCCTGCAGCTGGCCCTCGCACCCAACGCCGTGATCTGGGCCGGTTCGTACGCGCTCGGAGCAGGTTTTTCGATCGGCTCGAGCTCGGTGGTCGCTCCAGCTGGCACGGAGCTCGGCATCCTACCCGGTCTGCCGCTGCTGGGAGCGTTGCCGGCGAGCGGGGCCGGCAGCTCTGCTCAGCTGTGGTGGTTGGCCGGCGGTGTCATCGCCGGCGCCGTGGCGGCTTGGGCCGTGATCGGTCGTGGTCCGGCGCCGCGCTTCGATGAGAGTGCGCTGGTGGGGGGTTTGTCCGGAGTGCTCGCCGGTCTGGTGTTCGTCTGCCTGGCCTGGGCCAGTGGGGGCGATCTCGGAGCGGTTCGCCTGACGGCGCTGGGACCACGGCTGGTGCCGTTGTTGATCATGGCGCCGACCACAATGGGCCTGGCCGGGATGATCGTCGGATTCCTGCTGGGATTGCTGCGACCTCGGCGCCGCTGACTTCGGGGGAGGCGTGATGAGTGTCGTGCACGGAGCCCCGCTGCAGGTCCGCCCGCTAGGCTTCCGGCGTGCCGCTTCCACCCGACCCGCTTCGGTTGGTCGTGTTGATTTCCGGTTCGGGCACTTTGCTGCAGGCGCTGATCGATGCGTGCGCCGCACCCGACTTCGGCGCTCAGGTCGTCGGCGTCGGCGCTGACCGGGACCAGATCCCGGGCCTGCAGCGGGCGGAGAGAGCGGGCATCCCGACGTTCGTGCATCCGCTCCCCGCCGGAGCGGATCGAGTCGAATGGGATCGGCAGCTGACTGACCTGGTCGCAGCGTTCAATCCCTCCCTCGTGGTGATGGCCGGCTTCATGAAGTTGGTGGGTCCGCAGTTTCTTGCGGCCTACGGGGGACGGCTGATCAACTCCCATCCGGCGCTGCTGCCCTCGTTTGCTGGCATGCACGGCGCTCGAGACGCCCTGGCGTACGGGGTCAAGATCTCCGGAGCGACGATTTTTCTGGTCGACGATGGCGTGGACACGGGCATCATCGTCGACCAGGTAGCCGTGCGGGTGGAGGACGACGACTCCGTCGAGGACCTGCACGAGCGCATCAAGGTTGCTGAGCGCAACCTCCTCGTTCAGACGGTGCACCGGCTGGCCAGCCGGCGCTGGCGTCTGAACGGCCGACGACTGCGATGGAGTGACGAAGACATGAGCGAGACAATCTCTGCTGACCGCCGCCCGATCCGGCGAGCCTTGGTGTCCGTGTCCGACAAGACCGAACTCGCTTCGATCAGCCAGGCGCTGGTCGACGCAGGAGTGGAGCTGGTGTCCACCGGTTCCACCGGACAAACGATCGCCGAAGCCGGGCTACCGGTCACTTCGATTGAGGATGTCACTGGTTTCCCAGAATGTTTGGACGGGCGGGTCAAGACCCTGCACCCGAAGGTGCACGCGGGGTTGCTGGCGGACGTACGGTTGCCCGCGCACCGCGACCAGCTCGCTGATCTTGGCGTCGCGCCGTTCGAGCTGCTGGTCAGCAACCTCTACCCGTTTACCGCAACCGTCATGTCGGGTGCGACGCAGCAGGAGTGCATCGAGCAGATCGACATCGGGGGACCAGCGATGGTCCGCGGTGCCGCCAAGAACCATGCCTGTGTGGCCGTCGTGACCTCGCCGGCGCAGTATCCGCAGCTGCGCGCCGCACTGGAAGCCGGCGGCTTTACGTTGGCCGAGCGGCAGGCACTCGCGGCGGCGGCGTATATCCACACCGCAACCTACGACGTCACCGTGGCGAGCTGGATGGGCAACGCGGTCGCCGACACCAGCGACGGGACCGGATTTCCCCGCTGGATCGGCGGGACTTGGGACAGAGCGGCGGTGCTTCGTTACGGCGAGAATCCCCACCAGCAGGCGGCGCTGTATCGAAACGGGTATCTTCCAGCCGGTCTGGCCACCGCGGAGCAACTGCACGGCAAGGAGATGTCCTACAACAACTATGTCGATACGGACGCGGCCCGGCGCTCAGCGTATGACTTCACCGCTCCAGCGGTAGCCATCGTCAAGCACGCCAACCCATGTGGAATCGCCATCGGCGCTGATATTGCCGAGGCACATCGGCGCGCACACGCCTGCGATCCGGTGTCGGCGTACGGGGGGGTGATCGCCACGAACCGGCCGGTCAGCGTGGAGATGGCACGGCAGGTGGCCGATGTGTTCACCGAGGTCGTCGCTGCCCCGGCCTACGACAACGCAGCGATGGAAGTGCTCGCGGCGAAGAAGAACCTGCGCATCCTGGTGGTCGAGCCCTACATCTCCGGTGGTCCCGAGACGCGGCGGATTGACGGCGGGCTGCTGATGCAAAGTTCCGACACCGTCGATCGCGATCATGATCAGCCGGCCAACTGGCGATTGGTGGCAGGGCAACCAGCCGGCCCGGAGGTGCTCGCCGATCTGGAGTTCGCCTGGCGCGCAGTTCGGGGCGTGAAGTCCAATGCGATCTTGCTGGCCTCCGGCGGAGCCGCGGTGGGAATCGGGATGGGTCAGGTCAACCGGGTGGATTCCTGCCGGTTGGCGGTGCAGCGCGCGGGGGAGCGGGCCGCGGGAGCGGTGGCGGCCTCGGATGCGTTCTTTCCGTTCGACGACGGGCCGACGATCCTGTTCGACGCCGGTGTGCGGGCTCTGGTACAACCGGGCGGATCGATGCGCGACGAAGAGGTGATCGCCGCAGCGACCAAGACGGGCACCGCCATGTACTTCACCGGCGCCCGGCACTTCCTCCACTGATCCGCCGAGGAGATGAGAGAGCGATAGACATGACGGCACAGGTACTGGACGGCAAGGCTCTGGCGGCGACGATCAAGGCGGAGCTTCGCGATCGGGTAGCGGCGTTGGCTGAGCGCGGAATCACTCCCGGACTGGGAACAGTGCTTGTCGGTGACGATCCCGGCAGCCGGTCGTACGTGGCGGGCAAGCACCGCGACTGTGCGGACGTCGGTATCGCCTCCATTCAGGTTGAATTGCTCGCATCGACCAGCGCGGCCGAGCTCGAGGCCACGATCGGCGGGCTGAATGCGGACCCTGCGTGCACCGGCTACCTGATTCAGCTGCCGCTGCCCGGAAGCCTCGACGATGCCTGGGCACTCAGCCTGGTGGATCCCGCCAAGGATGCCGACGGTCTGCACCCGGTCAACCTGGGACGCCTCGTTCTCGGCGCTCCGGGGCCGTTGCCCTGCACGCCGCGAGGCATCGTCGAGCTGCTTCGCCGCAACGGTGTCCAGGTCGGTGGCGCCGATGTGTGCGTGGTCGGCCGTGGAACCACCGTCGGCCGGCCGCTCGGGCTGCTGCTGACCCGCAAGAGCGAGAACGCGACCGTGACGCTGTGCCACACCGGCACAGTCGACCTGGCGGCACACACCCGCACGGCGGACATCGTGATCGCTGCGGCGGGCCGCCCGGGCTTGATCACCGCAGACATGATCAAGCCCGGCGCGGTGTGTGTCGACGTCGGCATCACCCGGACCGTCGACGGTCTGATCGGTGATCTTGACGGCAGCGTGTCCGACGTCGCGAGCTGGGTAGCGCCGATGCCGGGTGGCGTGGGCCCGATGACTCGCGCCATGCTGCTCAGCAACGTCGTGGACCGAGCCGAGCAGCTCGCCGTCGACAACTCATACCGGCGGTGATCGACGATCAGCACCGGTCTGCAGTGAGAAGGCCAGCAGGCCCCTCGATGCGGCAGTGGCCACTGATGATTGTCGTGATCGGTGTTGCGGCCGGGTTGGGTGTTGCCGTGATCGGGGAGGACCGGTGGCGATTAGGTTGCCTGATCATCGGGGCGTTCCTCGGGGTCGGAGCGGTGACCAGGGCCGTGTTGCCGCGTGGAGAGGCCGGGCTGTTGCAGGTGCGGAGCAAGGCTTTCGATATTGCGGTCTTAGGGGTTGCCAGCGTGGCGATCATCGCGCTGGCGATTGTGGTCCCGTCAGGTCGTTGACCGGCGACGGGCGCAGCCAGGTTAGCGTGCGCCTTGCGATGCGGCGACGAAGGCGATGATCACAAAGAAGATCCCGATCACCAGACCGATGATGGCCAGAATGGTGAAGATGATGCCCAGCGTCCGGCCGATGACGATCTGCTGTTGATTGTTGTACGTCGCTCCCGACGCCTTGATCTCCTTCAACGCTCTGCTGCCGAGGTACCACGCGATCGGGGCGCAGATGGTGAAGAAAATGCCCACAATTCCCAGGACCAGGATCGTCGTCCCCTGCGGATGATCGCCTGCGGATGCTGAGTAGCCCTCCCCGTATGGCGCCGGGGCGTAGCCGCCCGAGTCTCGGCCATAGCCGCTGGGGTTTTGGTCGTAGCCCGCTTGGCCCTGGCCGTTGCCGGGCGGGTTCTGGTCGTAGCCGGGCGGGTTCTGGTCGTAGCCGGGCGGGTTCTGGCCATATCCCCGCGGGTTTTGCTCAGGGCCGCTGGGATTCTGCCCGCGGTCCGGGTCGGATGGATTGCTCATAGGGCCATTGTCCCGCATCCACCGCCGGTGACGGCAGTCTTCTTTTCCTCAGGCGCCGAGCGCGCCGGCGAACCCGAGGATGACCAGCAGCACAAAGAGCACGATGAGCGCTACTGAGACGACGCCCAGCACGAAACCAGCGGTCGCCATCCCACGACCGGTGAATTGGCCGGGCGCCGCATCGATCTGCTTACGTGCCTTGTTCCCGATGACGAGTGCGGCGATGCCGACGAACGGGCACACAGCCAAGCCGAGGATGCCGAGGATCAGCGCCAGCGTGGCCTGCGGATGCTGCACCGCAGGGGCGCTGTAGCTCGACATCCCGTACGGACTGCTGCCCCCGAAGCTGGCCTGGTAGGGACTCGCCTGGTACGGACTGTCGCCGTAAACCGGAGCGCTCGGATAGGGCTGCTCTTCCCCGTAGGGAGGCATGGTCGGATAGGGAGCCGCGCCGTACGCGGATTCGTCGGGCCTCGATCCGTACGGGGATCCGGGCGGCTGGTCGAACCCTGGGCCTGAAGGCGTGCTGTTGTTTGGTGGCACCGGCTGATAACCGCCTTGTGGCGCTTGCGACTCGCCGGTTGATGGGTCAGGCGAGGGATTCTCGCGGCTGAACGGATTGGGCGGTTGATCGGCCGAAGTCATATGTCAAGTCTGGCGCACGCTTTCATGTTCGGTCACTGATCAAGCCAAGTCCTTTGACGGCGTCGCGTTCGTCGGCCAGTTCCGCGACGCTGGCGTCAATTTTGGTTCGAGAGAAGTCGTCGATGTCCAAACCCTGCACGATCTGGTAGCTGCGACCTGAGGTCGTGCACGGAAAGGAGGAGATCAAGCCCTCCGGCACTCCGTACGAGCCGTCGGAGGGCACTGCCATCGAGACCCAGTCGCCCTCGGGGGTGCCCAGGACCCAGTCGCGCATGTGATCGATCGTGGCGTTGGCCGCACTCGCGGCGGAACTGGCCCCGCGCGCTTCGATGATCGCGGCACCGCGCTGTTGAACGGTGGGTAGGAAGGTTGATTCCAGCCATGACTGGTCATTGACCAAAGTGGCGGCGTTCTGGCCATTCACCAGCGCGTGGAAGAGGTCCGGGTACTGGGTGGCGGAGTGGTTGCCCCAGATCGTCATCTGGGTGATGTCGTTGACGGCCGCTCCGGTCTTTGCCGCGAGTTGTGCTTTGGCCCGGTTGTGATCGAGCCTGGTAAGAGCGTTGAAGCGCTCGGCGGGGATGTCGTGGGCATTGCGCATCGCGATCAACGCGTTGGTGTTCGCCGGATTCCCGGTCACCAGCACGAGAACATCGTCGGCGGCGTGGTCGCTGAGCGCCTTGCCCTGAGGTTGGAAGATCGCTCCGTTGGCCTCCAGCAGGTCGCCGCGCTCCATGCCTTTGGTCCGGGGCCGGGCACCAACCAGGCAGGCGAGATTGACGCCGTCGAAGATCATGTTGGCGTCGTCGCCGATCTCGACGCCGGCCAGCAGCGGGAAGGCACAGTCATCCAGCTCCATCACCACGCCCTCGAGCGCATTGAGCGCGGGCGTGATTTCGAGCAGCCGCAATTCGACCGGCTGGTCAGGGCCGAGCAACGCACCGCTCGCGATGCGGAACAGCAGGCTGTAACAGATCTGGCCAGCTGCCCCGGTGACGGCAACCTTGACCGGTGTGCTCACTACTCCTCCTCGACAGCCTTTGAACCGCCCGATGGGTTCGTAGGCTGACGCTAGCAACCTGCGGGCAGCATCGCGGGAGGAGGTGAGGTGCCGCGGATGAGGAGAGCCGATGCAGCCGAATGGGTTCGCGACCGGCTCGCGGAACGGACCGGGACCCGCTGGGTCGGCATCGACGGCCTCGGGGCGGCTGGCAAGACCAGCTTCGCTGCTGAGATCGCCGCCTTGGTGCCAGGAGCGCGCATCGTCCACATCGACGACTTCGCCCGACCACTCATCGTGGGCTGGGAGCGGGCGCGCTTCGTGGCCGAGGTGCTCGAGCCGCTGCTCAGCGGCCGTCCGGCCCACTATTCGCGCTGGGACTACTTCACCGATCAGCGACGGGGATGGGCCGACGTGCCTCCAGGTGTGCCGGTGATCGTCGAAGGTGTGTCGGCCACCGACGAACGCGTACCGGTGCCCTGGGATGTGACCTTGTGGTTGGACGTACCGGAGGAGGTCCGGCGGCGCCGGATCCAGGATCGAGACGATGAGCGCCTACTGCACCGCTGGCACACGGACTGGTGGCCGAGTGAGCAGGCGTACCTGCGGGAACAGCGGCCCACGGACCGGCCCGGCATGATCATCGTCGGCGAGTGAGGAGTCTGCGGTGAGACGCCCACTCGGTGTCTGCTGATGACCGCCACGCTGCTACCACACGTGCGGCGGGCGCGTGACTACATCGACCGCCACTACAGTTCGGCGCTGACGCTGGAGCAGCTTGCCACCGTGGCGGCGATCTCCAAGTTCCACCTGGTCCGGTGCTTCGCAGCCACCTATGGCGAGACCCCGATCCGCTACCTCACCCGGCGGCGAGTAGAGCGCGCCCAGGATCTCCTCCGAGCCGCCAATCTCACCGTCAGCGAGGTCTGCACCGCGGTGGGCTTCGCCAGTCTTGGCTCGTTCTCGGCCCGCTTCAAGCAATTGGTCGGCGAAACACCGACTGCGTATCGCGATCGGTGGGCCCGTACGGGTGCGCCGCACGTTCCCGGCTGCTATCTCTTCATGCGCGGGGTCGTCGATCTGCGGGTGGCCACCGAGCTTGATCCGCTGGTCTGAACAGCGCAATCTGAGAGAAGCGCCGGCTGCGGATCCGTCGGTATGGTCCTGTTCATGATCACCAATGTTTCACTTGTCACTGTCTACTGTCTCGATCAAGATCAAGCACGAGACTTCTACGTCGACGTTCTTGGTTTCGAGCCTCGCACCGACGTCACGATGGACGACGGCTATCGGTGGGTCACCGTCAGCCACACCAACCAACCGGAACTCGAGCTCACGTTGATGACGCCCGGACCGCCGCTGGACCCCGATGCTGCAGAATTTGTGCGTCGTCAACTGGACAAGGGCCAGCTGGGGGGCGTTGGTCTGCAGGTCGATGACTGCCACCAGACCTTCACCGAGCTCAGTGGTAAGGGCGTGACCTTCTTGCAGGAGCCGGCTGACCGCCCGTACGGCGTCGAAGCTGTCATGCGCGACAACTCAGGCAACTGGCTGGTCCTGGTCGAGCCAAAGGACAGCAGTCGGACATCGCCCTGACCAGGCGGGGTTGAATGACTCCTGACAGAGTGCGGCGGAGATGACCCGCGCGGGTTGATCCGGCGGCGGTTCGATAACTTGAAGCAGGCATCCCGCCGCTCATGCCGATCACGTCGGAGGTTCGCGCCCATGGCGAAAATCAAGGTCGAAGGTACGGTCGTGGAACTCGACGGTGACGAGATGACCCGGATCATCTGGCAGTTCATCAAGGACCGCCTGATTCACCCGTACCTCGACGTGAACCTGGAGTACTACGACCTTGGCATCGAGCATCGCGACGCCACCGAAGACCACGTCACGATCGATGCGGCCAACGCGATCAAGCGGCATGGCGTTGGCGTCAAGTGCGCGACCATCACGCCCGACGAGGCGCGGGTCAAGGAGTTCGACCTGAAGAAGATGTGGGTCAGTCCGAACGGCACGATCCGCAACATTCTGGGCGGCGTCGTCTTCCGGGAGCCGATCATCATCTCCAACATTCCGCGGCTGGTGCCGGGTTGGACCAAGCCGATCGTGATCGGCCGTCACGCTCACGGGGACCAGTACCGGGCGACGAACTTCAAGGTGCCCGGCGCCGGCACGCTGACGATCACCTTCACCCCTGAGGACGGATCCGATCCGATCGAGCACGTCGTCGCGAAATACCCGTCGGACGGCGGCGTCGCGATGGGGATGTACAACTTCAATGCTTCCATCGCCGACTTCGCACGAGCCTCGTTCTCTTACGGGCTGCAGCGCCACTATCCGGTCTACCTGTCGACCAAGAACACGATCCTGAAGGCTTACGACGGATCGTTCAAGGACATTTTTGCCGAGGTCTTCGAGAACGAGTTCAAGTCAGACTTCGACGCCGCCGGCCTGACGTACGAGCACCGGTTGATCGACGACATGGTCGCCGCGGCGATGAAGTGGGAGGGCGGCTACGTCTGGGCATGTAAGAACTACGACGGCGACGTGCAGTCCGACACCGTGGCCCAGGGGTTCGGCTCACTCGGTCTGATGACCAGCGTGCTGATGACGCCGGACGGCAAGACGGTCGAGGCGGAAGCCGCGCACGGCACAGTAACCCGGCACTACCGCCAGCACCAGCAGGGCAAGCCGACCTCGACGAACCCGATCGCCTCGATCTACGCCTGGACCGGCGGACTGAAGCACCGAGGCAAGCTGGACAGCACTCCTGAGGTGATCAACTTCGCCGACACGTTGGAGAGCGTGATCATCTCTACTGTCGAAGGCGGGAAGATGACCAAGGACCTGGCGCTGCTCGTGGGGCCTGACCAGGAATGGCAGACCACCGAGGACTTCCTCGGCTCGTTGGACGAGAATCTCGCCGCCAAATTGGGCTGAACCTGCCCGCGGTCCCGCGGTCAGGTCAGGTCGGTGGGGCCGGAGCCCTCGTCCTGCCGAGCCTCGGCGATGACCTCAGGGTCTGTCGGTCCTCCGCCGGAAGGGGCCATGGTCGTGGGTTCTGCATCCTGGTCCTGGTTGTCGGCGCCGTCCTGCTCGACGCCGTCCGGATCTGACACGCTCATCGCTCTCCCTTCATCGCAGCCGACGGGTCGCCTGAACGACTCCTACCCCACAACCTGACGCCGAAACTGGTGAAAGCATCCTTCCCCGGGCCGGACTTCCGGTGGAACAGGATTAGCGGGGGCAGTCACTCGACCCGGGTGATCGCGCGGAGCCAAGGCATTAAAGCGTCCCAGCGCGACCGATCTGAACCACCTTCCAGCCAGCGTTCAGCCACGTTGGGGCGTGGAGCTTGAGCCGCCCGTCGATGATGATCCTGGACGCGACCAGGTCGCCGAGCCGTTCCGGATCCAGCTGGCGGAACTCGGGCCATTCGGTCAGGTGCAGTACGATCTCCGCGCCCCGCACAGCCTGCTCCACAGTGGTGACCTGGGTAAATCCGTCGCGTTGCGGTAAGCGGGCTTGCGGGTCATAGACGCGCACGTCGGCGCCGCGAGCATGCAGGTAGTCCGCCACGGTGAGGGCGGGCGAGTTGCGCGTGTCGTCCGTTCCCGGCTTGAAGGCGGCGCCCAGCACCGCAATCCGCTTGCCGTGCACATCGCCGCCAGCTTGGTCGATCGCCAGCTCCGCCAGCCCCACACGCTGGCCTTCATTGATGGCCTCCACCGACCTGATGAAGTCAGTGAGCACATCGACGCCCAACTCCTCGGCTCGCACGGCAAGCGCCGCAATGTCCTTGGGCAAGCAGCCGCCGCCGAAGCCGAGTCCGGCGTTGAGGAACTCCCGTCCGATCCGCTTGTCGTAGCCGATGGCATCCGCGAGCAGGGTGACGTCGCCGCCGGCGGCCTGGCACATCCGCGCCATCGCGTTGATGAAGCTGATCTTGGTCGCCAGGAATGCGTTGGCGGCGACCTTGATCAGCTCCGCGGTGGGGATGTCGCAGCGAACCACCGGAGTGGCCTCGGTCAACGGGATGGCGTAGATCTCCTCGAGCAGCTCCAGCGCCTGCCCGGAATGCGTGCCAAACACCAGCCGATCCGGTGCCAAGGTGTCCTCCACCGCATGGGCTTCACGGAGGAACTCCGGATTCCATGCGACCTCGACTCCCTCGCCGGCAGGCGAAGCGGCCCGCAACCGACGCTCGAGCTGCATCGCCGTACCGACCGGAACCGTGGATTTGCCGACGACCAGGGTCGGCTTGGTGAGCAGCGGAGCCAAGGTGTCCACCGCCGCATCCAACTGGCTGAGGTCAGCGGCGCCACTGGGGCCGGAAGGCGTACCAAGCGCGAGGAAATGCACGTCGGCCCAGTCCGCGACCTCGGAGTAGTCCGTGGTGAACCTCAGCCGGCTGCTCGCCGTGTGCCTCTCCAGCAGCGGCTCCAGACCCATCTCGAAGATGTGTGATTGACCGCTGTTCAGCGTCTTGACCCGATCAGCGTCGATGTCCACGCCGATCACCGTGTGACCGAACTCGGCCATGCCGGCGGCATGGGCGGCACCGAGGTAGTTGGTTCCGATCACGCTCACGTGCAGAGTCACCGGGGGATTTTCTCACAATCCAGCCGCAGCTCTCACGGCCTGGGCGAGCAGCACAAGGACGGAGTGGGCGTCTACGTCGAGGTTGGATCCCCGCCCGGTGGATGTAGGCGTTGCGGTCCTCGCGGTCGTACCGGTGCATTCGGCGCAGCCGGACCGACGCATTTCCAACCATCGAGACGATGATCTAGGTTATGGGCTCTCGACCTCCTGGAGCTTCCACCATGTACCCCTTGCGCATCGGCGGGCACGTCCTCGGGCCGCGGTGGGCGCCGCCACCATGCGGGCCCTGGTCCTGACCGCCCCGGGGGAGTGCTCGGTGCAGGAGGTGCCTGTTCCGGTCCCGGCACCCGGCGAGGCGGTGATCGACGTCGAGCGGGTCGGTGTCTGCGGGACCGATGTCGAGTTCTACACCGGTGAGATGGCGTACCTTCACCAGGGCCTCGCCTCCTACCCGATCCGCCTGGGTCACGAGTGGGCGGGTCGAGTCTCCGCGATCGGAGCGGACGTCGACCCCGGGTGGCTCGGGCGACGCGTTACGGGCGACACGATGCTCGGCGACGGGGTGTGCCGCCGATGCCGCAGGGGCCACCAGCACGTCTGCGAGAACCGGCAGGAGGTCGGAATCCGCGGCGGCCGTTCCGGTGCGCTGGCTGAGCATCTGGCGGTGCCGGTCGCCTCGCTGCGCGCCCTGCCCGAGGCGGTCGATGCCACGGTGGGCGCCCTCGTCGAGCCCGGCGGCAACGCCCTGCGGGCAGCCCGATCGGCCAATGCGGGAGACGGCGACCGCGTCCTGGTTCTCGGCCCCGGGACCATCGGCTCTTTGGTGGCGCTCTTCCTGCGCGCGGCCGGTGCCGAGGTTCACCTACTGGGCAAGTCGGAGGAGTCCCTGGACTTCGTCCGCAGTTTGGGCTTCTCCCATGCTTGGACACGGTCCACCTTGCCCGCCTTGCCTTTCGACGCCGTCGTCGAGGCCTCCAACGCCGTGGACCTGCCGGCACTCGCCCTCGACCTCGTCGAGCCCGCCGGCCGCGTGGTCTACATCGGGCTGGCCGGCAGCCCCACCACGATCGACACCCGTACTGTCGCCCTCAAGGACGTCACGGCGGTCGGGATCCTGTCTGCTTCGCCAGGACTGGACCCCACCATCGCCGCCTATGCCAGTGGCGCCGTCGATCCCCGGCCGCTGGTGGCAGCCACTGTGGGCCTGGAACAGGTCGGTGCAGTGCTGGCCGGCCAGCGGCCGGCAGGCGCTGGCCCCGGTCCGAAGATTCACGTCGACCCACAACACCGCGAAGCGAGGCGATGAAGAGGCTGCATCTTGTTTCGGATTCGAGGGCCCGAGGGAAGTCCACTACGCTTGCTCGGGTGAGCGCCAAGCCCCCCTTATCTGAACCCGAGGACGACCTGCCTCAGTGAATTCGGTCGCGTTCAACATTGCGTTGATCTTGGTGCTGGTGGGTGTCGGAGCAGTGTTCGTGGCCGCCGAGCTGGCCCTGGTCTCGCTGCGTGAAAGCCAGGTGAAGCAGCTGGCGCACCGCGGCAAGCGGGGTCAGCTGGTGGCTCGGCTCACCTCGGACCCCAACGTGTTTCTGTCGGCCGTTCAGGTTGGCGTGACGCTGTCCGGCTTTCTTGCAGCCGCCTTCGGCGCTGATCGGCTGGCCGGCAGCCTGGGGCGGGCACTGGAGCGAGCCGGGCTGCCCGAGGGGTTGGCCCACACCACCGCCCTGGTCCTGGTCACACTCGTCATCTCATACATCTCGATTGTGGTCGGCGAGTTGACGGCGAAGCGGCTCGCCCTACAGCGTGCGGAGGGATTTTCGCTGGCCTTGGCACCCTTGGTGAACTTCATAGCCCGGGTCGCACGGCCGGTGATCTGGCTACTGGGCAAGTCCACCGACGTCGTGGTCCGGCTGGTCGGAGGCGATCCGGGGGCAGCCCGCGAGGAGGTGACCGATGAGGAGATCCGGACCCTGGTCAGCGGCTCCACCACGCTAGGTGCGGAAGAGCGACAGATCGTTGAGGACGTCTTTTCCGCAGGCGAGCGGGGCCTCCGTGAGGTCATGGTGCCGCGTACCGAGGTCGATTTCCTGCCCGCAAGCATGCCGGCCCACAAGGCGGTCCGTGAGGTCATCAAAGCGCCGCACTCCCGCTATCCGGTGACGGGGGAGTCGGCCGACGACATCTTGGGGTTCGTGCACGTCCGCGATCTCCTTGACCCCGAGATCAGCACGCGGTCCATTCCCGTGGCGGAGGTGGCCCGGCCGGTGCTGTCGCTGCCCGAAACCGCCCGGGTGCTGCGCGCGCTGACAGAAATGCGCCGCGCATCCTCGCATCTGGCGATCGTGCTCGACGAGTACGGCGGCACCGCGGGCATCGTCACCATGGAGGACCTGGTCGAGGAGTTGATCGGCGATATCACCGACGAGTACGACGTCGTGGTCGAGGATCGGGTCACCCTGCGCGGCGCGCTGGTGGTCGACGGCCTGACGACCCTGGACGACTTCGCCGACGAGACGGGCTTCGTCCTCCCCGATGGTCACTACGACACCGTCGCGGGCTACTTCATGGCTCAGCTCGGGCAGCTGCCAGCCATCGGTGACGTAGTGCGGGGGCACGCTCAGCTGGCTGATGACGACGACGCTGATCCAGTGACCATCGAGCTGCGGGTGACCGAACTCGACCGGCGGCGTGCGTCCTCCTTTGTGGTTCGGCGGATCGAATCTGAAGTGACGCCATCCGCAGCAACCGGCTGACCACCAGAAAGCTGGCCGATCATCCAGGGTGGTTCTGGAACAATGGCCCGCATGCCCACCACGCTCCGGGCGCTGTCGCTCGCCCAACCGACCACGGATTCGCTGCATCTCGGCAACTACCTGGGTGCCCTGCGGCAATGGGTGCGGCTGCAAGATGATCACGAGGCGTTCTTCGGCATCGCCGACCTGCACGCCCTGACGATCGAACAGGACCCGGCGACGCTCACGCAGCAGACGCTGGTCGGGGCGGCGCAGTTCCTGGCCGCCGGTGTCGATCCCGCCAAATCCACGCTCTTCGTGCAGTCGCACGTGCCCGAACATGCCCAATTGGCTTGGATCCTCGGTTGTATCACCGGCTTCGGCCAGGCCAATCGGATGACCCAGTTCAAGGACAAGGTCACGCGCTTCGGCGCCGAGTCGGCCAGTCTCGGGCTGTTCACCTATCCGGTGTTGATGGCGGCCGACATCTTGATCTACCAGGCGCAACACGTCCCCGTCGGCGAAGATCAGCGGCAACACCTGGAGCTGACCCGCGATCTTGCCGTCCGCTTCAACTCGCGCTACGGCGACACGTTCATCGTGCCTGAGCCGTACATTCTCACCTCGGTTGGCAAGATTCAAGATCTGGCCGAGCCCACCGCCAAGATGAGCAAGTCGGCGCTGTCGACAGCCGGCGTGATCAAGCTGCTGGACGACCCCAAGATCACGGCTCGCAAGATCAAGTCCGCGGTGACGGACTCGAGCCGGGAGATCATCTTCGATGAGATCAACAAGCCGGGCGTGTCCAATCTGCTGACGATCTTGTCGGCGCTCACGGGCGACGACATTCCTGCGGTCGTTGAGCAGTTCCGCGGTCGCGGCTACGGAGAGCTCAAAGCGGCCGTCGCCGACCAGGTGGTCGCCTTCGTCACGCCGTTCCGGGAGCGAACGCTGCAGTTGCTCGACGAACGCACCGAGCTGGAGTCGATCTTGGCCAGCGGCGCCGAGCATGCCCGAGATGTTGCCAGCCGAACGCTGGCGGACGTCTACCGCAAGGTCGGCCTGCTCCCGGGCCGCTCACCGTCACCCGAGGGAGGCCAAGCTGGCACCGCCCCGGTAGGCGTGCCACGACGAACCGAAGCAGACGAACGGTACGTACGGGCCTGACGCCGTCGCGGACGCCAACGCGGACGCCGAGTCGACCCCGGTGACTAGCCTCCGGTGGTAGTCGGCCATCACTCTGCCCGCCAGATCATCCGCCACCTGTGCCACGCCCGCCACCACGCACTGCGCGCCGAGCTGGAGCAAGACCCGGGTCAGGCCGAGCGCTTCATCGCCCGGTCGGGTGGTCGCTTGCCCAAGCTCGCAAGCCGACAGCACGACGTGCGGCGCCACTCGCTTGTCGGCGACCTCATAGGCGAACAAGGGCCCGTCGACCAGTTCCAGCGAGGAGAACAAAGGATTCTGGCGTACGTGAGAACCGTGGGCGGCGACGTGCACAACGGTGTCAGAGACCAGGGCTTTAGCCAATGTATCCCGGGTGGCCGAGTCGTCTCGATGCGATAGAGCGACCTGGGCGGTGGACTGCCAAAGCATCGCTACTTGGTCAGCTTCATCCGTTGCCGTATCCAAGCCCGGTCCGGAGAAGGCCTCCACCCTTACCGGCCCCTCGTTGTCGATCGCCTGCACACCTGCGAGCCATGAGGTCGCGGTGGGGGATACCTCGACCGGACGGCCTCGAAGGCTGGGTAGGCAATTCCACGGCAGCGTGGCGATCGGGCCGGTCGGCACGATGACCAGAGGCTGGTCACCGACTCCCAGTGGGGCGATCAGGAGTCCGTCCAACGTCGCGAGCGCCCGGCTGAGCGACGACTCCGCGGCCTCGCGCAGCTCCTCTGGGATGCTGGCGTAGGCCAGCACAGTGAGGTCTGCTTGGGCGCGCCGAGCCAGCTCGATGACGCGCCCAGCGAAGGCGGTTCCGGTGCTGCCACCGGACGAATTTTCCCCGAGCTGGACCAGCCGGGGTCGTCCGTCTCCCAGCACCACCGCCGCCCACCGGTCAGGGCTCGGGCAAAAGCACACCACCGCCTTGCCTTCGACGTCCGCCGCCGACACCACGGATGCCATTGCTGCGGGGTGTGCGACGTCGCCGGCGCCGATAGCCCGCCAGGAGATGGCGCTCAGCTGGTGCTCCAGTCTGGCCGCACGCTGCCGAATGCCTCGCGCCTCACGCGCGGCGGTGGGGTCAGCACCGATCACCTTGAGCATCTCCGTCAGAGCTCGGAGCTCGGCTAGCAAGTCGGCTGACTCGCCGGCGGGTGGCGTCACCGCGGTTAGCCGCCGGGAGACCGCCCGGCCGCGCTCGATGGCGTCGAACACGGCAGCCGGCCGCCGGCTGGCGAGGCTCATCTCGAGATCCAGCCGCACCAGCGCTCGCCCGTGGATGGCGCTCGCCGTCTGCAGATCGATACTTCCGAACTGCGCTTGATGTCGGCTCAGCTCACCAACACCTAGCCGAATCTGCCGGCCGGCCGGGGCCAGCTGACCGAGACGTCGCTGCAGCGTTGCTAGCACTGTGCGGTGCTGGAGTTTTGCGGAGATGGGGTCCGTCCGCCGGATCGGAGGAAGCTCAGCGAGCAGCCGCTCCGCCCGATCCAACTGACCGGACGCGGTCAACGCTGCGCAGGCGATCAGCGCGGCTGTCCGAGCTTGCAGCGCCAAGCCCTGCTCGTGAAACTCCCCAGCCAGCCGCTGCGCCGGTCCGATCAGGCGAGTCGGCGGGCGCCCGTCCGCAAGATCCGCCGACAACAACGTCAGCTCGGCGACTCGGCGCCAGCGGTCATTTTCCCGGCGGGCGAATCGGGTCCGTGCCGATCCGGCGAACGCCCGCGCCGCCTTGAGATTGCCCGCGAGAATTGCGCATTCGGCGCGAGCCAGCTCTGTCTCGGCCAGTTCTTGGTACAACCGGCCCCGGCGGAACTCTTGCTCGGCGCCCAGCAGCGTGGCGTCGGCCGCATCGCTCAGACCTGCCTCGAGCAGGACCCGGGCCTTGTCCAGGGCCGCGATCGCTAGCGACGCGACGGTCGGGATGGCCGCCGCTTCATCCATCAGCTGCAGTGCGAGCGGCAGGTTTCCCGCCAGGAATTCGAGGTATCCGAGATTGTGCCGAGCCATGAATTCTGACGACTTGACCCGGCTGTCGCTCGCTTCCGTGTCAACCGCGACCGCGAGCGCGATGCAACGGTTGAGATCGCGCCGCGCGGCCGCAAGTTCCAGACGTTGCAGTCGTAGATTGCCGCGGTTGAGATAGAGGATCAACGCGTCATTGACCGATGCGTCTGCAACGTGGCGTTCTGCGGCCTGGAAGCGATCCAGGGCCTCTTGGTATGCACCGTGGCGCAGCGCACGCAGGGCAAGCGAATTATCCACGGCGAAGGCAACGGCGGGATCGTCGAGTTGATCAGCGATGAGTTTCGATTGGGCCAACAAGTTCTCAGACTCATCTCGGCGCGTTCCCCGGCCACTCACTTCCACTTCGACCATGGAGAGGGTGGTGAGCACCCGGACTTTCAGTGCAAGCGCGGACCGGTCATGGGCAATGTCGTCACGGTTGAGATACTCGAGCGCCTTTCGGAGGCCTCGGTCGGCCAGGTCGAGGCGGCTGCCTTCGGATTGGACGAGTGCACGCTCATGTAACTGCGCGGCCCGTGCAAACGGATCCATGGCCCCCCAGCGTGTCGTCCTAAGGCGACTCTAGAGCTCGATCGTGGGGGTGAGAACCGTGGCGACCTCAGTTCCCCGCGGCACGTACAGGGCGAATTTGGCCAGGCCACAGGGCACATTGTCGAAGACGAATCGGCCGTCGGAGTCGGCCTGGGTTTCAAGGGACCCGTCTGCAAACAACACCTCGACTCGCAACCCGGCGCCCGGTGCGGCCCAGCCGTCTACCCGCATGGTTCCGTACGGCTGGGGTGTGAGGGTGACCATGGTGGTCAGAGTTTCGCTGGTGAAGGTGATGGTCCGTACCGCTTCGGGGGCGGCGCTGCGCACGTGGGCGGTGGCCATGTCCATGGTGATCAGCGTGGCCACCTCGGCGTGCAGCGCATCGAGAGTCAACTCGAATTCGATGCGATCGACCAGACCGTCCGGCACCGGATCGTGTTCGTCGTAGTACGCCCGCAATGAGTTCAGCAGGGCGGCATCAGCGGAGTCGAGCGGTTCTGCAGCCAATGCGGCTTCGCGGTCGGCGTCGGAGGCGGTCATGAGATCTCCCAGGAAGGATCGTTGGCGAGCAGTAGCCGCAGCTTGGCCAGGCAGCGGCCCCGGGTGGGCCCGATGCTTCCCTGAGGCATGTCCAGGGCCTTGGCGAGTTCGGCATAGTCGGGCCGGTCCGCGAAAGCGATCACGCGGAGTAGGGCCCGGCATCGTTCTGGAAGCTCTGCGATGTGCTGCCAGAGCCGGTTGTAGGTTTCGGTTTGCATCACCTGGTCTTCCACGGGATCCGCGATGACTCCGTCGGTCGGCCTGTTCGCGTCGATGTCTTCCGGCCGCACCCTGGCCTGGCTCCGAGCCACCCGCCACGCCTCGCGTTTGGCGGTAACGACCATCCACTGGAGAACCGCCAGGGGCTCGGTAATCGTGTCGGCCTTGCGGATCAAAGCCAGCCACACCGTCTGCAGGACATCTTCCGCTGTGGCCGAATCCAGCCGTGAAGCGCGCACCGTGTGCCACAAGATCGGAGTGAGCATCCGCACCAGATCGCCCATTTTGCTCGTGTTGCCCTCTCGGTACGCGGCAAACAGCCGGCCGGCGCGTGCCGCAAGACTGTCTTCCACCGTGCCGGTCATTGGGCTCGACCTGCGGCGTCTCTGGCGTCCTCGGCCCCGTAATCCGACTTCTGTCCCGGCCGCTGCAGCGTAGGCACTCGTGCGCCGATGGCTTCCCAACCGCGCGTCACGGCGTGATGTGGATCAACGTCGTCGGCTGGCAGCAAGCCCATGGCGCTGAGGTGTGCGGCGACCTCAGCGGCCAGGATGGGTGCAGCGAATGAGCTGCCACTCCAGACCCCGAAACCCGCCGTGAAGTCGTCGGGGTCGAGGGTGGAGCGAAGGTTCTTGCCATACGGCTCGCGCAAGGCTGGTTCTTGGACCTCGGTCTCGAATTCGACGCTCGGTGAACCTGCAGCGTCGGTGGGCGGCAGGGTGCTCACCAAAGCCGCTCCTGGGCGGTGGGCACGGACCCAAGCACCCTCGTTGGAAAACAGCGCGACCGAGCGGTCGGGATTGCTCGCGCCGACCGCGACCACGGGAAGCTCGTCGGGCAGCACGTCAGAAATCACTCCGTCCGGATACGGGGCGAAGGCGGCCGGGTACATCGGGCGGGTGGTGGCATCGTTGCCCGAAGAGACGATGATCGCTACGCCCAGCTGGGCCAGCGCCCGGATCGGTGCGAGCAGTAGGGGATCGAAATCCAGGTCCGCGTAGTCCTCGTGGTAGTAGCCGAGTGACATGGAGACCACGTCGATCAGGTCTTGCGGCCGGTCGTTGATGATCGCCAGTTTCTGCCGTAGCCACAGCTTGTTCAGGGCTTCAAGGAGGTCTGCCTCAGCCACGACTCCGTCATCTTGGATCACCTGCACGGACAGGATGGTTGCGGTTGGACACTTCTGCCTGATCAGACCGGCAATGAACGTGCCGTGGCCTTCGGTCGGGCCCAGCTGTCCGTCTAAGCGAATCCGCCGGTCGGGCTCTTCCATCGCGCCGTCGGAGTGGTCACGGAGGCCGATCGAAAGATCGGCGCAGCGGACGTCGCGGACGACAATCCCTTCCGGGAACCAGCGGTGGTCGGCGATAGCGGTATCCAGCACCGCAATCACCGGCCAGCGCTGTCCGTCAGGCGGATATTCCGGCCGCTTCGCCGGCTCCGGGCCCACCCAGGCCACCGGCGCCCGGCCGCCGAATCCGGGCGTCGCGTACTCGGCGACTCCACTTGGCACATCGAGGTATGGGTTGCCACTGGGGATCTTCCAGTACGGATTACCGACAGTCCCGGGAATCTTCCAATACGGCGTGCCGATGATGCTGTCACTGTGTGAGGTGAGCACATGGTCAAGCTGCACGGCCGTTCGCTGGGGCGCATTCGCTGGATAGCTCGCACGGAATCTCTGCAGGACCGGCCAGGCGTCTGGTAGTTGCACCAGCCCCTCTTCTGATCGTGGGATCAGCTCGATCCGGCGGAGCAACGGCTGGGGTTCCTGCGGACTGATCCCGGCCTCTCGGGCTAGCTGGCGTAGACGCTCGTCCTCAGCGTTGACCTCGACATCCAGGTCGAACTCGCTGGCGACCTCTCTCAGCCTTTCCAGCACGGCATCCTCATCGACGGTTGGCCGAACGAGCAGCCTGGAGCCGCCGTACACGGTGGGATGCACCTGCTGATCGCGGAAGCGGACGGCTGTTGTCGGATCGAGCGTCCGGCTGGCGTGCCGGATCAGGAGATCGAAGTCAGGATCCGTACGGCGCGGCTGGGCCGCCATTCCTCTGGTATCGAGCGGAGCGGTGGGGTCCTGATGTTCTGACGTCATGCGAGCCGCCTCTCAGCTCAGAGAATGGTGATGAGTCGGCCCGGCGAGCCGTCAGGCCATGCATGTCTGGAAAGAGACCGGTTCAGCGCACCCTGATACATCCATCCTGGCGGTTGGGACGACGGTTGTCGCCGGTCGGGCCCCGCTCACCCGATCCGCTCGTCGAGAAAGCACCAGCGCCAGGACTCGCCTGGCTCAAAGCTGCGGACAACCGGATGGCTGCTGTTGCGGAAGTGCCGGGTCGCGTGCCGGGCGGGCGAGGAATCGCAGCACGCCACCTTGCCGCAGCTGAGGCAAATGCGCAGGTGAACGGTACGGGTGCCTTCGCGGATGCAGTCCTCGCACACCTCCGGACCAGCGGGCGATTTCTCGAACGGCGCGGAGGCCAAATGGTCGCAGGCTCCCTGTGGAGTCTGTGGCGTGGCGACCGTTTGGATCTCCTCCAGCTGCTCGGCCCGTTGGGCCGATATCGTCAGCATCGACTCCTCGACATCGAGGGCCGCGAGCACCTCTTCGATTACATCGTGGTCAACCGTTCCGGACGATCGGATCTGCAAGACCTGCTCGCGCTCGATCGCCAGCGTGGCCAGCCGCAACCGGCGATATTCCTCGGCGGGCGTTTCTGTGCCATCCCGGCGGCCGAGCTTTTCCCACATCGCATCCGGCCGGGCGGCGATTCTGGACCGGACGAGACTTAGCGCTTCATCGGTATCACTGGGTTGTCGGATTCGGTCGAGTTCATCGATGGCGGCGTTGCTGGCGGTCTGCAGAACCGTTGCCGCCTGGAGCGCATCGGATCGTGGATCGGGTCCGCGGAGGTGCAAGGCGCGTACCAGCGCCGGAAGGGTGAGTCCCTGGAGAAGCAGCGTGCCGGCAGTGACCACCATGGCGGCAAAGATCAACGTCTCCCGGTACTCGACATCGGGTGGGATGAGCAGCGCAGCGGCGAGGGTCACCACGCCGCGCATGCCCGCCCAACCCACCACGAGACTGTGGGACCACCTCGGTGTGTGGTCGCCGACGTCGGTGTCTCGGCGAAAGAGGAAAGACCTCGCCATGGTGACCCAAACCAGGCGCAGGACGATCACCGCCGCCAGCACGGCGGCGCAAAAGCCGGCAATACGGGCAGCAGAGAGCGGCGAGTTCGCCAGCTCGGTCGCGATCCCGCTGACCTGAAGCCCGATGAGCAGGAAGACGGTGTTCTCCAGCAGGAACCGAATCGTCGCCCAGTTGACCCGCTCACTGACCCGCGACTGCGCGGACTGGATCACCGCGGACTTGTGACCGAGAACCAGGCCCGCGGCCACGACGGCAATCACGCCTGAACCGTGGAACTCGTGGTAATGGATTGCTTCAGCCGGCAGGTATGCGGCGAACGGCAACATCATCGAGACGGCGGTGTCGAATACCGGCTGCCTGATGCGCTTTCGAACCAGTATCGCCAATCCCGCCACGGCGATCCCCACGACAGCGCCACCACCTGCGGCGATCAAGAACCCAACCGTTGCGTCCGCGATCCCGACCGCGCCAGCGATCGCAGCGATGGCCAACCGAAGGCAGGTGATGGCGGTGGCGTCGTTGACCAGCGACTCGCCTTCGAGGATTGTCACCATCCGCCGCGGCATACCGACCCGACGAGCGATAGACGTGGCCGCCACGGCGTCGGGCGGCGCCACCACCGCACCGAGCGCAAAGGCGACCGCGAAGGGCACCGGCAGGATGAGCCAGGTGACCAGCCCCACGCCGAGCGCGGTGACCACGACCAGTACGACCGAGAGGTAGCCGATCGGGCGCTTGTTGGCCCGGAAGTCAATCACCGACGTACGAATGGCCGCGGCGTACAGGAGCGGTGGCAGGAAGCCGAATAGGACGATCTCAGGGGTGAGCCGCGGAACGGTAATGCCAGGAAGATAGGAGGCCGCGATGCCGACCAGCATCAGCAGCAAAGGCGCCGAGAAGCGGATCCGCTCCGCGGTGGCGGTCACCGTCACCACGACAGCTACCACGAGCAGGATGCCCAGTGCCGTATCCACGCCCCAATGCTTCCACGGCCACCCTGGACCCTCGCGAACTCCGTGACCGGTGGACAGTGCACGGGGAACGGTCAGTGTCGAGAGCGTTTGCGGGCGCGGGATGGTCCCGCGACGAGGGGTGACCCGCGTGTCACACTGAGGCGATGCAGGCTACCGTCCCGGCAGCTTCCCGCAGATCCGCGATCGCGCGGGAGACGGATGCCGTGCTCGCCGAATTGATCACCATCCGCCGCGACATCCACGCGCACCCTGAAATCGGCCACGAGGAGCATCGCACCACTGGACTGATCGTTGACTTGCTTGAGCGCTGCGGGTTGGTGGCCAAGGTGTTGCCCGTCGGGACCGGTGCCTACTGTGACGTGCTGCCTCCCCGGTTCGACTACGCAGCAGGGCTCATCGGCCTGCGCGCCGACATCGATGCCTTGCCCATCTCCGACGGCACCGCGCTGCCCTATGCGTCGGTCCACCCGGGCATCTGCCACGCCTGCGGCCATGATGTGCACACCGCGATCCTGATCGGCGTCGGTATGGTGCTGTCCCGGCTGCTGGAGCAGGGACAGCTGGTCAGAGGGGTTCGGCTGATCTTCCAGCCGGCAGAGGAGACCAGTCCGGGCGGCGCGTTGGACGCCATCGAGGGAGGCGTGCTAACCGACGTCAGCGAGGTTTACGCGCTGCACTGCGACCCGCGGACCGAGGTCGGCCAGTTGGCGTTCAAGGTCGGTCCGATCACGGCTGCCGTGGACCGGGTCAAGATCATTCTGACCGGTGCCGGCGGACACACGTCAAGGCCCCATCTGACTGCCGACCTGGTCGGCGCGCTGGGAGCCCTCGCCACGAGCACGCAACTGTTGTTGTCCCGGCGGGTCGATCCGCGCAGCGGGGTCTCGTTGGTGTGGGGCAGGATCAACTCCGGAACCGTCGCCAACGCCATCCCCGAGACCGGCACGATCGAGGGCACGCTCCGCGCGCTGGATAACCGTGGCTGGCAACTGGCCAAGCAGCTGGTGCCCGAGCTTGCCGAGCAGATCGTGGCCCCCTTCCAAGTCGGCATCAAGGTGTCTGTGACCGACGGCGTGCCGCCCGCCATCAACCACTCCGCCGGCGTTCGCCGGATGATCCGGGCGACGACGGAGATGCTGGGGTCGTCGGCGGTGACGGGAACCGAGCAGTCTCTCGGCGGCGAGGACTTTTCCTGGATGCTGCAGCAACGGCCCGGTGCGCTCGCCCGGCTCGGCGTGCGGCCCCCCGGAGTGGCGACGTGTTCGGACCTGCATCATCCCAATTTCACGGTGGACGAGGGCTGCATTCCGATCGGCTTGAAGGTGCTGGCCGAGCTGGCGACCAGCCAGGCACCCACCAGCGAGCGAGTCGTGATGTGACGGAGCACGGCCCGATATACGACAAGTGAGCATCCACCCAAGGCCTGTCGAGAAGATCGACTGGAAGGCGCTCCAAGCAGCGGCGAGTGAGATGATTCATCGCGCCTACGCGCCGTACTCGGGCTTCCCGGTGGGCTCCGCCGCCCTGACCGATAACGACCGAGTGATCACCGGCTGCAACGTGGAGAACGCCTCGTACGGGCTGGCCTTATGCGCGGAGTGCGGCGTGGTATCAGCCCTGCACGCCAGCGGGGGTGGTCGGCTCGTCGCCCTTGTGGCGGTGAACGGCAGCGGTGCGGTGGTCATGCCGTGCGGCCGATGCCGTCAGCTGCTGTGGGAGCATGGCGGGCCGGACTGCCTGGTACAGACGCCGGGTGGGATCAAGCCGATGTCGGACCTGCTGCCGAGCGCCTTCGATGCCGCCGACCTGGCAGCAGCGAGCAGCGAGGGGGAGTGAGTGGGAGTCGATCGTGAACAGCTGTGCGCCTTCCCCAAGGTGTCGCTGCATGATCATCTGGACGGTGGCTTGCGGCCCCACACTGTGGCGGAGCTGGCGGGAGAGATTTGGCACCAACTCCCCGCCACGGATTCGGATGATCTTGGTCGGTGGTTCGCCGAGGCCGCCGACTCGGGCTCGCTCCTCCGGTACCTGGAAACGTTCGACCACACGATCGCGGTCATGCAGACGCCAGCTCAGCTGCGCCGCGTCGCCCGTGAGTTCGTCGAGGATCTCGCGACCGATGGTGTGATCTACGGTGAGGCTCGTTGGGCGCCCGAGCAGCACACTCGGGCCGGGCTGTCGGCGGCGCAGGCGATCGAGGCAGTGCGCGATGGCCTGGCCGAGGGCATGGCGGCGTCCGCGCGGCGTGGAAACGACATCATCGTCCGCCAACTGGTCACCGCCATGCGGCACCTCGAGCCCACCCGCAACATCGCCGATCTTGCCCTGCGTTACCGCCATGAAGGCGTCGCGGGATTCGACCTTGCCGGCGCCGAGAAGGGGTTCCCGCCGGCCCGGTTTCTGGAATCGATTTCGCACCTGCGGCGGAACAACGCCTACTACACGATCCACGCCGGCGAGGCCGACGGCTTGGCGTCGATCGAGGAGGCGGTGCAGGTGTGTGGTGCGAACCGGATCGGACACGGCGTCGCGATCGTGGAGGACATCAGGTATGACGAGTCCGGCGCTCCGCAGCTCGGCGAGTTCGCGGCGTACGTGCGCAACCAGCGGATCTGCCTGGAGATGTGCCCGTCCTCCAACGTGCAGACGGGCGCGGCCACCTCGATCGCCGAGCACCCGATTGCCCACCTGGCCGACCTGGATTTCCGGGTAACCGTGAACACCGACAATCGGCTGATGAGCGCGACGACACTGACTGGAGAATTCGCCTTGCTCTGCGACGCCTTCGACTACTCGATCGACCACGTGCGCTGGTTCTGCCGCAATGCGGCGAAAAGCGTCTTTGGTCCCTACGAGGTGCGCCGATCACTGGTCGACCGGATCAACAAATTCGACTGAGCCGCGACGCCGCGACACTAGGGTTGAGCGCATGAGCTCCCGCGTGCTGACTGCCGTGGCCTGGCCTTACGCCAATGGTCCGCGGCACATCGGCCATGTCTCCGGTTTCGGGGTGCCGTCCGACGTCTTCTCTCGCTATATGCGGATGAGCGGTCACTCAGTGCTGATGATCTCCGGGACGGACGAGCACGGGACGCCGATCCTGGTTCAGGCCGAGCGGGAGAACCTCACACCGAGGGAGACCGCGGACAAGTACAACCGGGTCATCGTCGATGACCTGTGCGGACTGGGTCTGTCGTACGACCTCTTCACCCGCACGATTACCCGCAATCATTACGCGGTCGTCCAGGACGTGTTCCTCGGCCTGCACAAGAACGGCTATGTCGTGCCGAAGACCGCGATGGGCGCGATCAGCCCATCGACGGGCCGGACGCTTCCTGACCGCTACATCGAGGGCACCTGCCCGATCTGCGGCTACGACGGCGCCCGCGGCGACCAGTGCGACAACTGTGGCAACCAGCTCGATCCGGTGGACCTGATCAATCCCGTGTCCCGGATCAACGGTGAAACCCCGAAGTTCGTCGAAACCGAGCACTTCTTCCTTGACCTGCCGGCGCTGGCCGGATCCCTCGGCAAGTGGCTCGCGGGCCGAACCGACTGGCGGCCGAATGTGCTGAAATTCAGCCAGAACCTGCTGGAGGATCTGCGGCCCCGAGCCATCACCCGTGATCTCGACTGGGGCGTCCCAGTGCCGTTGGACGGCTGGCGCGATCAGCCACTGAAGCGGCTGTACGTGTGGTTCGACGCCGTGATCGGTTATCTGTCGGCGTCGGTGGAGTGGGCCAGGCGAAGCGGCGATCCGGACGCCTGGCGAGAGTGGTGGATCAACCCCGACGCCCGCGGCTATTACTTCATGGGCAAGGACAACATCGTCTTCCACTCCGTGATCTGGCCAGGCATCCTGCTCGGCCACAACGGCGAAGGTGATCATGGCGGCACGGTCGGGCCACGAGGCGAGCTCCGGCTGCCCGACGAACTGGTGTCGAGTGAATACCTGACGATGAGCGGCTCCAAGTTTTCCACCAGCCGCGGCCGGGTGATCTACGTCGGCGACTTCCTGCGCGAGTTCGGTCCGGACGCGCTGCGCTACTTCATCTCGGTGGCGGGACCGGAGACGACGGACACCGACTTCACCTGGGATGAGTTCGTCCGGCGCACCAATTTCGAGCTGGCCAACGAGTGGGGCAACCTGGTGAATCGGTCGATCTCCATGGCGCACAAGAACAATGGCGCGATCCCCAGCCCCGGCACCACGATCGACATCGATGCGGACCTGGTGGCGACGTCGCGCGCCGCATTCACGACGGTTGGGGAATTGCTCGGCCGGAACAGGTTCCGGCAGGCCATCAGCGAGGCCATGCGCGTCGCTGGGGCGGCGAACAAATACATCTCGGACACTGAACCGTGGAAGCTCGGCAGTGATCCGGCGCGCCGCGACACCGTACTGCACACCGCGCTGCAGGTCGTCTCCGACGTGAACACGTTGCTCACGCCGTTCCTGCCGCATGCTGCACAAAAGGTGCACCAGGCGCTGGGCGGCACTGGCGTATGGGCAGCGCAGCCCGAGGTACGTAACGTCAGCGAGGAGGGCGCGCCGGATTACCCGGTGATCATGGGGGACTACGCGGCCGAGCAGGCGTCCTGGGAGTCCCGCCCGATCCAGGCCGGAACACCGCTCGACAAGCCGACGCCGCTGTTCGCCAAGCTCGACGAGAAGTTGGGGAAGACCGGCCCCTCCTGGTCGCCGATCGATCCTGAGTCGACGCGAGCGGTCGCTCAGTAGGAGGGCCGGTGCAGATACGTCGGCCGGCGATCCGTCAGGGAACCCAGCAGGCATCGGTCACTCCGCTGGAGCTGTTCTTCGACCTGGTCTTCGTCTTCGCCCTCACCCAGGTCACCGCCTACATGACCAACGAGCTGTCCCGGCACGGCGTGCTGCGCGGCGTACTCGTGGTCATGGTGCTCTGGTGGAGCTGGACCGGCTTTGCCTGGGTGGCCAACGTGGTGAGCGCGGACGAGGGTCAGATCAAGCTCGTGATGCTGGTCGCGATGGCCGCGATGTTCCTTCTAGCGCTCTGCATCCCTGAGGCCTTCGACGATGCGCCCGGTGGTCTCTCGGGGCCCGTCGTGCTCGCAGTCTGCTATCTGATCTTTCGCCTCATGCACTTGGTTCTCTTCTGGATCCTGTCCCAAAATGATCGCGGCTTGCGCCAGCAGGTGCTGCGGTTCGCTCCCAGCGTGCTCGGCGGAACAACGCTGCTGCTCATCGCGACGCGCTTCGATGGGTGGACGCAGACTGCGCTCTGGGTTGCGGCCCTGGTGGTCGACTACGTCGGCACGGCGCTCGGCGGTGCCTCCGGTTGGCGCCTGCCGGCGCCCGGGCACTTCGCGGAGCGCCACGGGCTGATCATCATCGTGGCTCTCGGCGAGTCGATCGTCGCCATCGGCGTCGGCGTGGCGGAGCGCCCGATCTCAGTGCCGATCATCGTCGCCTCCGTCTTGGGGCTTTTGCTCGCATCGGCGATGTGGTGGGCCTATTTCGACGTCAGTGCCCTGCAAGGCGAGCATGCCCTCAGCTCGGAACCGATCGAAACCCGTCCCCGGCTTGGACGCAACGCATACTCGTTCGCCCACCTCCCGTTAGTGATCGGCGTGGTCTTGACCGCCTTTGGCATAAAGAAGGTCTTGGAGTACGTCTCGGATACCACAGATCACACGTTGGCGGACCCACTCAAGGGGGTCGCTCTGGGCGCCCTGGTCGGCGGCGTCGCCCTCTACCTGCTGGCACACGTCGTCTTCAAGTGGCTCACCGTGCACAACCTCTCAGTGATCCGGCTCGCCGCCGCCGCAATCATTCTGCTGGCCGTGCCGCTGATCGACTCTTGGCCGGCGCTCGGACAACTGGGGTGCGTCGCCGGTGTCCTCACGCTGACCCTGGTGGTCGAATCCATGATCTGGGCGGAATCTCGACACCAGATCCGAGCGGAGCTCGCGCGCCACTAGCTAAAGGCGTTCTCTCCAGTCAGCGCCTCGCCGATGATCAGTTGATGCACCTCGGACGTGCCCTCATAGGTCAGCACGGACTCGAGGTTGTTCGCGTGCCGGAGGACCGGATACTCCAACGTGATGCCGTTCGCGCCGAGGATCGTCCGGCACTCCCGGGCGATGGCAAGCGCCTCCCGGACGTTGTTGAGCTTCCCGAGGCTGACCTGGCGAGGCGTCAGCCGATGATCATCCTTCAGTCGCCCGAGATGCAGTGCGAGCAGGAAACCCTTTTGAAGTTCCAGCGCCATGTCGGCCAGCTTCGCCTGCGTCAGTTGGAAGGATGCCAGCGGCCGATCGAAGACCTCTCGGGTTCCCACGTAGTCCAAGGCAGCGTCGAGGCAATCCCGCGCGGCGCCAAGGGCGCCGAAGATGATGCCGAACCGCGCCTCGTTGAGGCACGACAGTGGACCGCGGAGCCCGACGACGTCGGGCAGTATGGCGTCGGCTGGTAGCCGCACATCCTCCAGGACCAGTTCCGAGGTGATCGACGCCCGCAACGACAACTTCTTGGTGATCTTGGACGCTGAGAAGCCTGCGATGTCTGTGGGGACGACGAAGCCGCGGATGCCCTCATCGGTCTGGGCCCAGACGATCGCGACGTCGGCCACGGATCCGTTGGTGATCCACATCTTCGTGCCGTTGAGCACCCACTCATCGCCGTCAAGCTTCGCCCGGGTCCGCATGCCGGCCGGGTTAGAGCCGAAGTCAGCCTCGGTGAGACCAAAACAGCCGATTGCCTCGCCGGTGGCCATCCGTGGCAGCCAGGTGTTCTTCTGGTCCTCCGTCCCGAACTTCCAGATCGCGAACATGGCCAGTGATCCCTGCACCGAGACCATGCTTCGCACGCCGGAATCGCCGGCTTCCAACTCCAGGCAGGCCAGTCCGTACGAGACAGCATTCGCCCCGGCACAGCCGTAACCCTCCAGGTGCATGCCCAGCAGTCCGAGGGAGCCCGCCTCATTCATCAGGCCGAGATCGACCTCGCCCCGTTCATACCAATCTCCGATGGAGGGTTTCACCCGCCGCTCCACGAAGTCGCGCACCACGGCTTGGATGTCGCGCTCGTCCGTCGTCATCAGATGGTCAACGTCGAGCAATTCGAGGGGGCCGGTCATGGGTTCTCCGTTGAAGACACGTGCAGGGCTGCTTTCTCAATCTCAGCTTCGCTGAGCAACACATGGTCGGCGGCCGGGCCGAGCGGCACGAAGCTGTCGCGGCTGGCCACCCGCGCAATCTGACCTGTGAAGCCGCCCTCGACCAGCGCCGCGATCACCCCTTCGCCGACGCCGCCAGCGTGCCGGGTTTCGTCCACCACGAGCACCCTCCCAGTCGCTCTAGCTGCGGCGAGCATGTCGTCGATTGGCAGTGGAGCCAGCCAGCGGAGGTCGAGCACGTCCACCGCGATGCCGCCCTCCGCGAGCCGCCGGGCGACGCGGAGGCTCATCGGCACACCGTTGCCGAACGTGATCATGGTTAGCTCCGCGCGGCTCTGGGAGCGCTTCGACGGGCTTAGGGCGGCGTCTTTCGAACCGCCGGAACCCGCGTCATTTTGGTACAGTCGCGCGCTGCCGATAGGGACCGATCCACCAGGATCAGCGGCCAGCCAGCTGCCGTCGCCCTCTTGGTGAAGGTCACGACGGTGGTACAGCGCGATCGGCTCGAGGAAGACCGCGACGCTGGAGTCGACCCTGGCCGCCGCTACGCACGTCCGGAGCATGCCGGCCGCGTCATCCCCGCGGGCGGGACAAGCGACGACCAGCCCCGGAATATCGCTCACCACCCCCAGGGCGTTGTCGTTGTGGAAGTGACCGCCGAACCCCTTCTGATACCCCAGACCAGCGATGCGCACCACCATCGGATTCCGGAATCGGCCGGTGGAGAAGAACCGCAGCGTGGCTGCCTCACCGCGAAGCTGATCTTCTGCGTTGTGCAAGTAGGCCAGGTACTGGATCTCCGGGATCGGGATCAGGCCGGCCAGTCCCGCCCCCAGGCCGAGTCCGAGGATGGACTGTTCATCCAACAAGGTGTCGAAGACTCGTGCCGCGCCGAACCTTCGGGCCAGGCCACGGGTCACGCCGTAGACGCCGCCCTTGACGCCCACGTCCTCACCAAAGACGATCACTCGCCGGTCGGCAGCGAGGATGTCTCGCAGCGTCGCATTGATTGACTCCGCAAGCGTGCGAGGCGGGCCGCTGCTGCCCGCGGTCAGTACTTCGGCGGACTCGGCCACCCGTTCCGGCCGTCGTGGCGCCAGCGGAGCCATGACTTCTGACGCGGAGCTCAGCCACGGCTCGCCTTGCAGCTGCTCCGCCTCGGCCTCGACCTCGGCGCGAATGGCGTCGTAGCGGCCAAGCAGGTCGTCGGCACTCACACCAACGGCTCGCAGCTGGTTCGCTGTCGCCAGCAATGGATCGCGGTCATAATCGTCTGCAATGTCCCGAGGCTTGCGGTAGCTGATCTCCGCATCACTTCCGGCATGACCTCCGAACCGCACGGTTCTCAGGTGCAAGAAAGCCGGCTGGCGGTGGCCGCGGACCAAGTCGACCGCCTCGCTGATCACCGACCAGGCCATGGCCGGGTCGGCGCCGTCGGCCGCGAAGTACCGCAGCCCCGACCGCGACCCGTACGCCGACTCGATCCAGCCGGCTGGCGTCCGCACCGAGATGCCGAAGCCGTTGTCCTCGCAGACCAACAGGATCGGCACCGGTAGACCTCGATAGGCGGTGTGGATCGCGGTGTTGATGGCCCCAGCCGCCGTCGAGTGGTTGGCCGACGCATCGCCGAAGGAGCAGATCACCACGGCGTCTTCGGGCCATTCACACTCAACGTGGAGGCGATGCGCCCGATGCAGCGCTAGCGCCATGCCCACCGCTCGAGGCAGATGGGAAGCGACCGTCGAGGTTTGCGGAATGATCGCCAGGTCGGGATGCCCGAATACCTTGTGCCGGCCACCCGCGATCGGCTCGTCCGCCAGACCGAGCAGCCCCTGCAGGATGTCGCGGATGGGGTTGGAACCTCCTACCTGGCCCGCTCTGGCCGCATAGAAACCGCCCGATCGGTAGTGCAGCAGCGCGGGATCGGTAGGCCGGGTGGCCATCGCGATCATGGCGTTGCTTTCGTGGCCGGCCGAGGCGATGGTGTAGAAGCCCCGTCCCTGCTGTTGCAGCGTCCTCGCCGCGAAGTCCAGATGCCGGCTGGTCGCCTGAGCCTCGAACAAGGCCCAGAGGTCGAGGGGCCGCGCGGTGAGCTGGTCGAACCGCGCCCCTTCGAAAGGCTGCGGGCCCGAAAGGCGGGTACGGAAGTGAACGTCGAGTGGGTGCATCAGACCTACAGGCGGAACGTGGTATCCGGGGAGAGTTCGGCAATGTCCATCTGCGCCTTCTGCAGCCGGCCGGAGTAGTCCCAGTTGACCGCCTGCCAGCGAGTGAATTGGTCGAGCACCCACACTCCGGATTGCCGAGAACCATTCCCCGACTTTCCGTTGCCGCCGAAGGGCAGGTGTGCCTCGGCTCCCGATGTCGAGTTGTTGATCGACACCATGCCCGCGCCGATCGAGCCTGCGAACGCGAAAGCCTCCTTCGGATCAGTGGTGTAGATCGCGGACGAGAGCCCATAGCCGGGCGCATTGGCCAGCTCGAGTGCCTGGCTGAAGGCGCCGTACGTGGCCACCCCGACGATCGGTCCGAAGGTTTCTTCAGCGAAGATGCGGTCGTCCGGACGGACCCCGTCGACGACGATCGGGTGGTAGAAGAGGCCGCTGCTCGGATCCCCGACGAAGCCATCCCGCGGGTTTTCGGCGCTGATCCGGCCGGTTGGGCCGTGCACCACGTGATGCGGCTGGATCCAGGTCAGGTACTCCTCGAAGCGGTCTGCGAACTTCGCGTCGAGCAGCGGGCCCATCAGCACATCTTGCGTTGGGTCGCCGACTTTCGCCCGAGCGACCGCTGCCGTGAACTGCGCCAGGAAACGATCATGAACGGACTCGTGCACCAGAACTGTGCCCAGGGAGGTGCAACGCTGACCAGCGGTGCCGAAGCCGGAAAACAGCGCCCCTTCCACTGCGAGATCGAGGTCGGCGCTGGGAGTTACCACTAAGGGGTTCTTGCCGCCCAGTTCCAGGCACGCGGTCTGCAAGTGGCGCCCGGTCAGCGCGCCGATCTCGCGGCCGACCGCGGAGGATCCGGTGAATCCCACCTTGTTGAGGAAACCGCAATCCAACGACTGCTGCAGTCCGGCGAACGTGGCGGCGCCGTCGGCGTGCACGAGGTTGAAGACCCCGTCCGGAAGCCCGCCGCCCCGGACGAACAGTTCGTGCAGCGCCGCAGCAATCACCCCCGAATACTCTGCCGGCTTCCAGACCACGGTGTTGCCGGTCACCAGCGCCGGCACGATGTACCAGGCCGGCACGGCGACGGGAAAATTACCCGCCGTGATGACCGCGACAGCCCCGACCGGCCGCCGATGGGTGAACAACTGTTTGTCGGTCATCTCGCTGGGCACAGTCTGGCCGTACAGCCGACGCCCTTCGCCTAAGAAGAAGTCACAGGTGTCGACGATCTCGCGGACCTCGCCGAGTGCCTCGGCGTACGGCTTTCCGATCTCCGTCGTGATCAGCCGCGCGAGCGCTTCGGTGTTGTCCTCGATCAGCCGACCGATGTGGGCGATTGCCCGACCGCGCATCGGAGCCGGCACGCCGGCCCAGCTCGGCTGCGCCTTGCTGGCCGACTCGGCGGCCTGCACGAAAGTGCCGGCATCCGCGAACGACACCTCACCGACCACCTCGTCCAGGCGCGCCGGGTTGGTGCTCTGCACGGTCCGTGCGCCGGGAACAGGGGCACCATCGATAATCGAGGTCACGACGGTGTTCATGAAACGACTCCAAACCCGACTCGTGCGCATGCCCGGCCGATCGCCTGGATGGCCTCGTCGATCTCATCGTTGCTCACCGACAGCGCGGGGCGCAGCCGGATCGAACGCTCTCCACAGGGCAGCACGATCACTCGCTCCGCTTTGCGAAGGCGCAAGATCACAGCGTCGCGCTCTGCCCGGGATCGCAGATCAAAGGCGACGAAAAGTCCGCGTCCCCGCACGTTCGATATGCCGGGGGCGTCATGTCGCAACCCCATCAGCCCCTCCACCAGTCGGACCCCCTTCGGCCCGGCGGCCTCGATCAGGCCCTCAGCTTCGATGACCTCCAGGATGCGCCGCGACCGCACCATGTCGGTCAGGCCACCACCCCATGTGGAGTTGATTCGTCCCGAGACGGCGAAGACGTTGTCCGGCACCTCGTCCACCCGTCCACCGGCCATGATCCCGCCAACCTGAGCCTTTTTGGCGAACGCGATGATGTCCGGCTGGACGCCCAGCTGCTGGTAGGCCCACGCCGTACCGGTGGTACCGACACCGGTCTGCACCTCGTCAAAGATGAACAGCGCGTCGTTGTCGTGAACGATCTTCTTCAGCTCCGCGAAGAACTCGCCGCGGATGTGGTTATCGCCGCCCTCGCCCTGGATTGGCTCGGCGATGAACGCCGCGATGTCATGCGGATATGCCGCAAACGCTCCGCGGGCCTGTTCCAGGGCCTGCCGCTCGGCCGCGACGACCTCCGGTAAATGATCATGCAGGGGGAAGGTGATTGCCGGTACATCGATCCGCGGCCAGGCGAAGGTCGGGAAGCGGTCGGTCTTGTTCGGTTCGGTATTGGTCAGCGACAGGGTGTATCCGCTGCGGCCGTGGAAGGCGTGGCGGAGATGGAGGATTCTGGTTCCCAGCTCGCGCGGCCGACCCGCGGCCTGGTTCTTCCGGCTCTTCCAGTCAAAGGCCACCTTGAGGGCGTTCTCCACCGCTAGCGCACCTCCCTCGATGAAGAACAGATGGGGAAGCGCTGGATCGCCTAGCACGCGGACGAAGGTTTCGACGAACTCGGCGTAGGCGGTGCTGTACATGTCCGGATTAGCCGGCTTGTTGGCCGCGATCTGCGCCAGGTCGTTCATGAAGGTGGGATCGTCGACGATGCCAGGCGGATTCATGCCCAGCGGCGCCGAGGCGAAGAACGTGTACATGTCCAGGTAGCGCTTACCGTTGCGAGCATCGACCAATCGCGAGCCGCGGCTCCGCTTGAGATCCACGACGAGCTTCATGCCGTCGGTCAGCACGTGTCTGGCCAGGGTTTCGTGCACTTCCGCCGCCTGGATATGAGTCTGCTCGCCCATGGCTCCCCCTGAGTGTGTGCACAACATCTTTCTGCACCAGCTAGTGCGTACAGAAGATCTTAGCGCGCAATCAGGTTAGGAGCGACGATTAGGCCACTGATCTGAGTGTGGTCAGGTTGTCGTCGGTAAGCCGAGGGCGTTCACTAGCTCAGCCCGAAGCATCCGTACCATGGAGCGCGCGTGCTGGCGTGCAGACGACATGTCGGCGCTATCGGGCGGCGGCAGGCGCGCCTCGAGATAGCACTTGAGCTTCGGTTCGGTGCCCGAGGGGCGCACCACGACGGAGAGGGACTCACCGACCATCCGGATGGCATCGGTCGGCGGCAACTGATCGCTGCCCTGGAGCAGATCGGTGATGGCCACCGGCTGACCACAAAGCAGCTCGGGCGGCCGCGCCCGCAGCAGCGCCATGGCGTCGGCGATGATCGTCAGATCGTCAACTCGGACGGACAGTTGATCGGTCTCATAAACGCCGTACTGGCCGGCGATGGCATCGAGCCGGTCGGCCAGCGAGGAGCGCTGCGCCTTGCACTCCGCCGCCAGAGCTAGGGCCCGGATCAGGGCGGAAACGCCGTCCTTGTCCGGCACGGCCGCCGGGTCGACGCAGTACCCGATCGCTTCCTCGTAACCGAAGGCCAGCCCCGGCACCCGACCGATCCACTTGAAACCGGTGAGGGTGGAGGCGAACGGCTGCTCGTGCGCCGCGGCCATGGCCGACAGCAGCGAGCTGGAGACGATCGAGCAGGCGTAGGTGCCACGCACTCCACGCCGCAAGGCGTCGTCGGCCAGCAGAGCGCCAAGCTCGTCACCGCTCAGCATCCGCCATTGGCCGCCGATCGGAGCCGCCACCGCGCACCGGTCCGCATCCGGGTCATTGGCGACCACCAGATCTGCGCCAATCCGCTCTGCCTGGGTCAACGCGAGATCGATGGCGCCCGGCTCCTCCGGGTTGGGGAACGCCACAGTGGGGAAGGAGGGATCCGGTTCAGCCTGCTCAGCGACGACGCTGGCAGGCGGGAAGCCGCTGACCGCAACCGCCCGCGCCACGACCGCAGCGCCGACTCCATGCAGCGGGGTATAGACCCAGCGCAGATCCCGGGGAGCGTCCGCCGGCACCAACGACGCAAGCCGCGCGAGATAAGCGGCGACGAGATCGTCGCCAAATATGGCGTAGCTCGTCGACCGTGGCACCTCCTCGAGCTGATGGCGCGAGATCTCGGCGATCCGAGCCGCGATGTCTGCGTCGGCGGGCGGCACGATCTGGCACCCGTCCCCCAGGTAAACCTTGTAGCCGTTCTCTCGTGATGGATTGTGCGACGCCGTGACCACAACCCCAGCGACGCAGCAGAAGTAGCGGATGCCAAAGGCCACCACGGGGGTGGGTAATGGCCGGTCGGCGAGCCTCGGCTTGAAGCCCGCACCGGCCATGATCTCGGCTGTGTATCGGGCGAAGGTGCCTGAATTGTGCCGGGCGTCGTAGCCGATGATCACCGGGCCACCGGCCAGGCCGGAGTCGAGCAGATAGCTGGCCAGTCCGGCGGCGGTCTGGCTGACCACGACCCGGTTCATCCGGTTGGGCCCAGGACCGAGCGCCCCGCGCAAGCCGGCCGTCCCAAATTGGAGCCGGCCGGCAAAGGCGTCGGTCAGTTCCACCACCGCTGCTGAATCGCCGGTATCGGCGGCGACGAGGAGGTCCTCCAGCTGCGATCGGGTGACCGGGTCCGGATCCTGCTGGATCCAGGCGGCGATGGCCGACAGCAGCTCATCGGCGAGAGCCGAGGGCGCCGTCACAGGGCGGCGGCGATTCCCGCGAGCAGCGTGCGCAGTCGAGGGGCCGCCTGCCGACCGGCCAACAGCACTTCCTCGTGGTTCAACGGGGTGGGGGAGATGCCTGCCGCGAGATTGGTGACGAGCGAGATTCCGAGCACCTCCAAGCCCACTTGCCGGGCGGCGATGGCTTCCAGAGCGGTCGACATTCCGACTAAGTCGCCGCCGATGATGCCGGCCATCTTGACCTCGGCCGGGGTTTCGAACTGCGGTCCGTGGAATTGCACGTAGACACCTTCGCCCAGGCCTGGTTCGACGGCTCGAGCGAGATCACGCAGCCGGCCGGAGTAGACGTCCGACAGATCGATGAAGCTGGGTCCGAGCAGGGGCGTCCTGCCGGTCAGGTTGATGTGATCGCGGATCAGCACCGGTGTGCCCGCGGTCCAGTGCGGGTTGAGCCCGCCGCAGCCGTTGGTGAGTATCAGGACCTGTGCGCCGGCGGCGGCTACAGCCCGGATTGGGTGAACCACTTGTGCGATGCCTCGGCCTTCGTACAGATGAGTACGTCCGGTGAAGATCGCTGCCACTTTGGCGGCGGCGGTACGAACCAGGCGCAGGGTGGCGCCATGCCCCATCACCGAAGGACGCGCACAGCCGGGAACCTCGGGCAGGGCACAGCGGCCGATCTCTGCACCAAGATCATCGGCGGCCTCGGACCAGCCCGACCCCAGCACGAAGGCCAGGTCGATCGAGGGGACCGCGAAGCGCGCTCGCACGAACTCGGCCGCTTCGCGAGCGAGGTCTTCTGAACTTACGGCTTCTGTCACGTCGACGCCCATGGCCGCACTATAGGGCGGCGGTTGCTGGGCGTTGTCCCCCGCAAAAACCCTGGGGCGTGGGGGAGGTGACCGCTACCAGCCGCTGGCGCAGGGTCTGGAGCGCAACTCGGCTACGTAGTCTGCCGGGGCGCCCGCGGCTTCCGCGGCGTCGGCCAGCAGGCCCAGGGTGCGAGCGCTCGGGACGCCGCCCTCGAAGTCGTCCAGCACATAGGCCCAGGCGGGCTGCTCGCCGTCGAGCGTGGCGACTCGCACGCGCACCTTCCGATAGAGGCCTTGGTCAGCGCCCTCCCAACCGTCGAGGGTGGATTCATCGCCGTCCGTGACGTCGTACAGCGCGACGAAGATCTGGGAGCCTGGGTCCTCAACCAACGTCGGCAGCGCCCCGTCCCACCCCTCACCGCCGAACGTAATCCGCCAGCCCGGGAGCCAGCCGGTGCTGCGCAAGGGCGAGTGCGGGCAGCGCTGGGCCATCTGGCGGGGATCCAGATTGCTCCCGTAAGCCGCGTACAGCACGGCAGGAGGCTATCGCCAGCAGGCGAGCATGCACAGGGGCGACGCCAGCGTCGTCCGGTCGTCGGCGACGTACCCGCATGGCCGTTTTGAAGACCGTTCGGGCCCGGTGCCCCGTGGAAGAATGCCTGCGTGACCCGAGTAGTCATCGTCGGCGGCGGTCCTGGCGGATACGAAGCCGCGCTGGTGGGCAGCCAGCTGGGCGGTGACGTGACGCTCGTCGAGTCTGATGGCCTGGGCGGATCTGCGGTGCTGACCGACTGCGTACCGTCCAAAACGCTGATCGCCACGGCTGAGGTGATGACCGGCGTGCGTGAATCGGCGGAGCTGGGATTGCGATTCGGACCGACCGGTCAGGGCAGCGTCGATTCGAGTGTCCATGTTGATCTTGCTGCGGTGAACCGGCGAGTGCTGGAGCTCGCCAAGAACCAGTCCGCCGACATTGTTGACCGGGTCCAGGGAGAGAACGTCCAGATCATCGCCGGCCGGGGCCGGCTCGACGGACCGGATCGCGTGGTGGTGGACAGCGACGCCGGCGAGCAGACCCTGGACGCTGATGTGATCTTGTTGGCCACCGGAGCGCGTCCTCGGGAGCTGCCCCAGGCGAGGCCCGACGGCGAGCGAATTCTGACCTGGACCCAGGTGTACGAGCTGTCTGAGCTGCCGGATCGGCTGATCGTCGTTGGCTCCGGCGTGACCGGGGCAGAATTCGCCAGCGCGTACGAGGCGCTGGGCGTCGACGTGGTGTTGGTGTCCTCCCGCGACCGCGTGCTCCCCGGCGAGGACGCCGACGCAGCTCAGGTGTTGGAAGACGTCTTCGTCCGGCGCGGCATGACGGTGATGTCCAAGTCTCGAGCTGATGCGGTAACCCGTGACGGTGACAAGGTGACGGTGCGTCTGACCGACGGCCGCGAGGTCACCGGCTCACATTGCCTGCTCGCGGTCGGTTCCGTCCCCAACACCTCGGGCCTAGGACTGGAGGACGCTGGAGTGGACCTGGGGCATGGAGGCTTCATCACAGTGGATCGGGTCTCGCGAACCTCAGCCCGGGGGATCTATGCCGCCGGGGACTGCACCGGAGTCTTGATGTTGGCCTCGGTCGCGGCCATGCAAGGCCGGATCGCGATGTGGCATTCGTTGGGCGACGCGGTCACGCCCCTCGACATGATGAACGTCTCCTCTAATGTCTTCACCGCACCGGAGATCGCCACCGTAGGTGTGACCCAGAAGCAGGTCGATGCCGGTGAGGTCCCGGCCAGTTCGGTGACCCTGCCGCTGGGTGGCAACGCGCGAGCCAAAATGCAGGGCAGCCGGGATGGCTTCGTGAAACTCTTCTGCCGGCCCGCGACGGGGATCATCATCGGCGGCGTGGTCGTGTCGCCGAGGGCCAGCGAGTTGATCCATCCAATCTCCATCGCGGTGGCCGACCGGCTGACAGTGGACCAGATCTCCGGCGCCTTCACCGTTTACCCCTCCC
>OCZS010000016.1_pt1 | contig 48418 bp, 44 predicted proteins | sample 1539071 | NCBI WGS metagenome assembly OCZS01 (sample SAMEA3113584, study PRJEB22503) | soil metagenome
TTAAGAAATTGAGACTGAATTTCTTCACAGCCATCACTTGCCATTGGCATTATGCGGACTAACAAGGCAAGTATTATTGTACATCCCTGTTCTATCGTCCGATAGCATTCCTTAATTGGTTCATGCTGGAAGATGTTTCTATATTTATTCCGACTTTTTCTTGTCAAGAACTACTTTTACTTTTTTCAATCTCACGAATTCTTCTCTCTCGCGCTCCTCCAGGGTCGCCCGGATAAATGAAATGGCACTATCATACTGTGGTATAATGACATATTCCAGAGCATTGAGTAGTTTTTGAGTTCTTTGGAGTTCCTTCGCTAGGCTGAAGATGGCATTTTCGTATTCAGCTGCTTTGCAAACCTGAGGCAGCATGTTCTTAATAAGCCTGGCCGCTTTGTCTACGGAGGCATTCGTCTCTACAAAGCCGTATGATAGGTCCTGACCGCCTCTCTTATTCTTTACTTCCAGAGTTGGGATTTTTACGTCTACCACCCTTCTAACATTCACATCTACTTCCATTATACTAGGTGTGGAATCGGCGACAGACTCCAAAGTCGTCGTCCCCAGCGACATGTATGCATTGTATACAGAAGTATAAATCTCCCCTAATGGCGACCATATATCACCTCGAGCCCTATTTGCCTCCTCGATCATCTCGTCTATCTTTTTTAACAAGACTTCTCTTTTATCGTCGAGAATTTTGTGTACCATTCTTGCAACCTGTATAGAGCGCCGAATTTTAATCAGCTCAATCTTGGTTGCAATAACTTTCCGCCCAAATGACATGAATTTACCTGTTTCCTTTGTAATACTGCCTTAGGCTCTTATCTTTAATCTTAGTCAGTTCACCCTCAGGCAGTGAGGACAAGACCTCCCATGCTCTGCTGAGAGTCTCTTCCAATGTTCTGTTTTCGTCGTTACCCTGTCTCAGAAAATGATCCTCGAACATGTCTCCAGCGTCTAAGTATTTGAGGTCAACACCTGTTAACCCAGCCTTGCCTACAATTTCTGCAAGGGCCCTTACTTCTTGTGCTCTGGAATACGCGTCATAAAGCTGGTTCCCGACTTCCATATGGTCCGCTCTTGTTTTTCCTTCGCCCACGCCGTCTTTCATTAGCCTTGAAAGCGACATAAGCACGTTCACCGGCGGATAAATACCCTTTCTGAACAGGTCACGACCTAGGACTATTTGTCCCTCTGTTATATAACCAGTCAGGTCCGGAATAGGGTGCGTAATATCATCAGCCGGCATAGACAAAATAGGTACCTGCGTGACACTTCCATCTTTTCCTTTTACTCTCCCCGCCCTTTCATAATTATTAGCAAGGTCTGTGTATAAGTAACCAGGATATCCTTTCCTCCCGGGAACTTCTTCTCTGGCTGCGCTTATCTCCCTTAACGCTTCGGCATAATTTGTCATATCAGTGAGAATTGCCAACACGTGCATTCCTAGCTCGAAGGCCAGATATTCTGCCACCGTTAGTGCTACCCTTGGCGTTATGATTCTCTCAATTGCCGGATCATCTGCAAGGTTGAGAAATAAAACGCTACGTCTTAGAGCTCCGGATTCTTCCAGGCTCCGCTTAAAATACTGCGCATCAGAGTACTGGACTCCTATTGCTGCAAAGACTACAGCAAAGTCTTCCTTGGTGCCCACGACAGCGGCCTGTCTGGCGATTTGCGCTGCCAAGACGTTATGAGGCATTCCTGAACCCGAAAAAATTGGAAGCTTTTGTCCCCTGACCAGGGTCAACATCCCATCAATTACTGAGACTCCTGTTTGGATAAACGAGGTAGGATATTCTCTCCTCTCTGGATTCATGGGTTCTCCGCTCACATCGAGAAATTTATCAGCCACCGGTTCTGGTAGGCCGTCATTGGGCCTGCCCAACCCGTCAAACACACGACCAAGAAGCTCCTGTGAGACCGGCAATTGCATAGTTTTGCCGAGGAATTTTGCCTTAGTTCCTGTAATTGCAAGGCCCGTAGTTCCTTCGAAAACTTGAACAACTGCTTTCCCAAAACCGACCTCCAAAACTCTTCCCAACCGTCTCTCCTTGTCAGGGGTCTCAATTTCTACCAGCTCGTCAAAGGATGCTCTTGTTATGCCATCTATGATCATAAGAGGTCCTTTGATTTCGGCAACCTTTGTATATTCTATTCCGGCTGCGGTCTCAGACAAGGACCTTTACCTCCTCGCGTTGGCCAAGCTTGCCAAACTGGTCATTCATCTCTTGCTCTAAATTATCCAGCTTTGATACCTCTTCATCTGTAATCTCAAATTTGGCTTTTAGAAGAGAGGTTATTATAGGCATGGCCCTAATATCGACAAGCGACAATCCATCTTTTATCGCCCTTTGTGCATTTTTGTAAAATTGAACCATTAACCTCACTTGCTTTAGTTGTTTTTGGGGACTACAATAAGTGTCTACTTTGTCGAAAGAATTCTGCTGTAATATGCCGATTTTGATCATACGTGCCACTTCGAGAACTAACTTTTCCTCATCAGGCAAAGCCTCAGGTCCAAGGAGTCTTACTATTTCCTTTAATGTGTCCTCTCTCTGAAGAATATTATATGATTCTGCCCTCAAACCATACCATTCCGCACTAACGTTTTGCTTCCACCATTTTGATACATCTTCTAGATATCCAGAGTACGACTGCATCCAATTTATGGATGGATAATGCCTAGAGTAAGCGAGTCTAGTATCAAGAGCCCAAAAAGTCTTGATAAATCTGATAGTGTGGGTCGTAACTGGCTCAGTGAAATCTGCTCCTGATGGTGACACGGCTCCGACAATTGTCACTGAACCTGATCTTTCTGGCGAGCCCATTGCTCTGACACGCCCGGCACGTTCATAGAATTCGGCTAGCCTTGATGCAAGATATGAGGGATAGCCCTCTTCTGCTGGCATTTCCTCAAGGCGGCCAGACATTTCGCGTAGCGCTTCAGCCCACCTGCTTGTAGAATCTGCTACAAGAACGACATCGAAGCCCATATCCCGGTAGTACTCGGCTATGGTAACGCCTGTGTAAATTGAAGCCTCTCTTGCGGCTACTGGCATATTACTTGTATTTGCTACTAGAACCGTTCTTTCCATAAGCGGTCTGCCGGATCTTGGGTCGATCAAATGAGGGAATTCAACAAGCACCTCGGTCATCTCGTTACCTCGTTCGCCGCAACCGATGTAAACTACGACCTTTGAGTCAGCCCACTTGGCTATCTGATGCAACGTCACTGTTTTTCCAGTCCCAAAACCGCCAGGAATAGCACCTGTTCCGCCTTTTGCTATGGGAAAATATGTATCGATGATTCTCTGGCCTGTTATAAGGGGAACTGATGGATCATATCTTTCAGCATAGGGACGTGGCTTTCTGACAGGCCATTTGTGATACATTTTTAGTTCTAGCCTGTTCCCATTATTCTCTGTAATCGCCACTACTTGGTCGATGTTGAAGTTATTTTCCTTTACTGCCTCGACGATTTTACCCCCTGGATGATTAGGAGGAGCAAGAATGCTGTGAGTCAAAAGTGGAGTCTCTTCGACAAAACCTAAAACCGAACCTGCTCCTATTTCATCTCCAACCTTTACGGCCGGCAAAAACTTATACTTCTTTTTTAAATCAACCGGAGTGGTGGCGACTCCCCTTCCAATAAAGGAGCCAGACTTTTGCGCTATTTCGTCAAGAGGCCTCTGAATACCATCGTAAATTTTTCCTATGACTCCGGGGCCTAGCAGCACAGATAGCGGTTGACCAGTGCCCACTACAGGCTCGCCAGGTTTTAATCCGGATGTGGATTCGTAAACTTGGATAAATGCAACATCACCTGTTACCCGAATTACCTCCCCGATTAATTTCGTGCTACCTACTTCTACGGTTTCATACATCTTGGCTGATGACATACCGTCAGCTTTTACAGCAGGACCACTCACCCAGACAATTTTACCTTTGGCTTCCATCGGTTACTTATCTCCTCTTAATGTTTGGACTATTGCTTTCCTTATTAAAGGTTTGAGCCTTTCCGCTCGGGAGTCAAGAGTACTATCGTACATCAGGGAGCCGTCGGCGGATCTTGCTCTCAAGCCACCGATAATAGTTATAGGTTTATCTGACAGAGATAGTTTGACTTTTCTAGATTTTTTACCGATTGCTTCTGAGACCAATTTTAGATCTTTCTCACTACACTCGATAATAATTTCTTGCGAGCTTATGGCTGAACTGCAGTCTTCGATCATTTCATTTATCATGACTTTGTAGTCCTTATCTCTTGGCAAGTCACGCAGCCTTTCTTTTGCTTTTTCAAAATAGTCATCGACAGCGCTTTCGATTAGTAAAAGCTCCTCGTTTCTAGAGGTAATGCGTTTTGAGCCTAAAATCTGCCTTTTGAGATTTTCTGCCTGTTTTTTTGAGCTTTGTATAATCTGGTCGTACTCTGATCGAAGTGTGCTTCGGGAGGATTCAAGGTTCGAAAGGGCTTCAGAATGAGCAGAATCGATCCGAACTATGAACTCTTCTTGCCGCTGCGTCAGAACCTTGTTGACTGTTCTTTCCAACTCAGGACTTCTGTTCATTTGGGATTGTATTGCTCTTGTTCCGTGGGGATTTTAACCTTTTGTTGTCCGGACCCGAGAAAGATCGGAATTTCTAAATCATATTTTTGATTTTATTGTTAATTTTTTGTGCCAGCGTATTAAGCCGACTAATGTGTTTGCCTTCCCAATAAGCCTTATCGCAGTTGGAACATTGGAAAAACCTGCTGTGGATTTTTAATATACTCCCCGGCAAACTTCCCTTGACGTCTGCGGATGTCCGCACTCTTAGGATTCCATTGCAGAGCGAACACCGAGCAGTTCTAGCATTGAACGATATGCAGTGGATCTTGTACTTTAGTAGAGTATAAGCGATATTTTCTGTCTCGTCTTGCTTCTCTAGCAGGATGCCCTGGATGCCGCTCTTTACTACGCGTTTAAACAATTCCTTATCACGAGTTAGCAGTATCCTCTTTTCTCTTAACGCGGTTTGCAAAACACAACTGTCTGATGTGTCCTTAATGTAAAGCGTATCATATCCAAAGATCCTAAGCTTCCGAGCTATGTCTCCTAACATTGCATCAGCCAAAAATGACGGCAAAATGGCTCAACCTTGTACTTCGGCTCTACATTCCTCACAAGTGAAGCTGCCGCTCTCAAACTGCAAAAGATCTGACCATTCGCCACAATCATCGCAGTAACCAGAAACGTTGCCTGTTCCCCTACCTATTTCACCTCTTAGGAGAGATGCCTTTTCCGAAATGACATCTACCAGATCGGGTGTAACTGAGATAACATCTGATGCCGAGATTATGCCTACTAGTTTGCTCTTATAGACGACTCCTAAACGTTTTATATTATGCTTACGGAGCAAACGAGCAGCCTCTGTTACCCCTTCTTCTCCCTCTATTGTATGGAGTTGCTGCATTATTTCTGAAGCTTTCAGCGCACTTGGTTTGATATCCCTTGCAACTGCGCTTGAAACAATGTCCCAGTCCGTGACGACACCAACAGGCACATCTTTTTCAATGATGATGATGCTTCCTATTTTGTGCTCTTTCATCCTCAATGCAACATCTACAATAGTATTATCCGGAGAAGCAGAAATGACGGGACTGTTCATTATATCTCTGACAAGTACCCTAGTCGGCATACTAGCGTCACGGTGACCTTTGGCCGGGCTATTTACCACAATGCTAGATCGGGACAAATCCTTTAATTACTTTGCTCGAGGCCTTCACTGTTTTCGTATCTCAGCAAGTTTGGTCTTTTGCTTGTGCTCTCTCGATACAGAGCTGCTATCTTGCTTTGTCCGCTAGGGAGAGTCCTTATAAATTCGTCTGCGTTTGTTGATTGGATAAATGATAAAAGTGCCTGCCTTTGCCGATCGTTATCAGAGTCCAGGGAAGACAAGAACTCATTTCTGATTTTTTTAGCAACGTTCATTGGATCAAGGCCTCCCGGTAATAAATCAGCACAGACCAAGGATTTGTCTCTTATTGCTTGACCAGGTCCACAACAAAGGAAGAAACTACCATTCTGTTCAGTAATGCCTATTGCTAGTTGAATGTGAATCCCTTTTATGTAATTTCGCTTACCCTCAATAACAAATGAACCTTTGGGCAAGAATTGGCCAGTAGGAGCCCCTTTTTTTACTTGGTTGGCCGTTACCCAGTACCCGTCGCCACTAGACAAGCCATCTTTCCAAGCCCTGCTGAAGGACACTGTAGCCTGGCTGACCTCGAGTAAGCTTTGGCCAATGTTATCAATTGAGGTGCTGTCCATTGAGTTAGCATTCTTTAGGACGAAGAATGGTGAACCGTGTATTTCGGCGTGAAAAACCAGATCATGTTCATCCAAATGCTTTCGAATAATTGCTGAATTAGAAGAGGCATCTCTACCCCCTATTGCCAATAGGCCGTCGCTTGTGGTAAACCATCTATAACGCTCGTACCATTCTTTGCTCCGAACACGCTGAATGGTACCGCCCTTAGCTTCGATCGAACCGGCTTCCTTTTTAAGCTTGTCTATACGTTCCATTAGCTTTGCCTTAGACTGTTCAATGGAGGATAATCCTCGTTCCATCTCTTTTGCCCGTTGAAACAACATAGAGGACACTTTAGCGGGATTTTGATGCAGCTCGAGACTCTCGCCGGCGACCTCTAGATATTTAATGCCTTTGGCGCTGAAAATGTTTACCGATTTTTCCTCGATTAGTTTGTTGAAAGCACTGTTGACCATAAGATCTGGCCCTTCATAATGCATTGACATTAACTCACTAGCAATTTTTCGAATGGTATGGGCTTTGGAAATCACCCGTTCTTTAGCCTTGTCTTGTTCAGCGATATCGTGAAATAGTGCAGTAACTCTTCTGTCTATATGGGTAGTTTTTAACTTCTGCCCTAGGTTTATCAACTTATGGCTAAGCACTTGGTCTACCCCGTCCATATACTCTAAAACCTGCCTTGTAGGAGAAGCAGCAGTTACGGCCTCTATTGGCACAGGGAGGGCTTCGATAGGATGTCCATTTTCGTCCAGTATAACTACTGGATTATGTTTGCGGCCTGTGGTTATTTCTTTGACTATGGATTCTGTATTCCAGTGAATTCTTTTGATTTCATCATCCGTCAAATTCCCCACATTTTCTGCCATAAGGCTAGATCTATGCATAATTTCTTCGACGAATTTTCTTGGCAGAGATGTAATTCTACCAACCCACTTAACGACTGGAAGACTGGATAATTCAGAATTGTTTCTTGAATTAACAAATTCATCCATGGATAAGCTAAATACATCCGTTCCCCTGCTCGGGGGCAGCTTATAAAAGGTTCCAACCCTCAATGTTCTATGCTTTACCTCTATTGGTCTGAGAATGGCCAGGATACTCATATTTTCGTCGCATAAAATCAGGTTGCCCTCTGCAAACAATTCAACAACAAGTACTCTTAGGCTGTTTGTTGGATGGTTAAAACTAAAGATGGCTATCCTCTCGCTTCCTGGTTGATGGATTGCCTCTATTTTTGATCTTTCCAAATTCGTCTTAATTATTTCCCCAAGGTCGTTATGCTCGAGCGGCTTAAACTTTAGTCTTGTAATCCAGATACCCATGGTTGCAATCATAAGCATGATGTCTGGTTCAGTTGTATGGTGCAACTTAAAGAGGAACGAGTTTCCGGTTATAGGGGTGATTGCGCTCACATAGTATCCTCGTGTAACCTTTGCTTTAATTTCATTAATGAGGAAACTCAGTTCGACGCCTGAAAGCTCCATGAGATCTGGAAGCATGACTCACTAATATTAATCACAACGGCTAGTCTTGACGGGGCCGCAAGGAATTAAACAGGGCATATGGCACTGAAGCCTATCTAATTGGAAACACTTGACAGGGTTTTTTACGTCAGGGCAATCACTGGTTTAATCGCCGGAGTAATCGTTGGCCTAGTCATAGGTCCAGGCACCAACCAAGCCACTGCTGTAGGAATCGCTCTTGTAATTTCAATGGTTTTTTACATAATCTCATATGCTGCGGCCAGGAGAATATCTGGTAGCATTCCCAAAAAAGAACGACGAAAAGTGGCAACCAGCGGGATTTTTCCGTTCATATTTTTGTTGCTGATGTTTATGATTGTCACGTACACGATGTTACATCAAGATATCGCAAGTTAAATATGACTGATGAGTAGTTTCATTCATTGTTTTGGGACTGTCGAACACCTGGTATTCCGGATGAACTTTTCGAAACGGATCCAGATGTTCCCATAACTAAGGAGGAAATACGTGCTATCGTACTTGGTAAATTGAGACTGAAGGAAGGATTCGCTGCCATCGACATAGGTTGTGGAAGCGGAAGCATTACAGTTGAACTCTGCCTTCAGACAAGAAGCAATAACATTTATGCTATAGATTTTAATAAGAAGGCAATTGAGTTGACAGCCAGAAATCTTAACAAGTTCGGGGTGGAGGCAAACATGATAACCGCTAAAGCAGAAGATGTATTGCCCGCTCTCCCTCGCGTTGAAGCAATCATGATCGGAGGCTCTTGGGGGAACATCTATCGAATTCTGACTTTGGCTACCGACAAATTAGTTAAAGGTGGTAGAATAGTGATCGATACAATCCTCATCGAAACGCTGTATAAGACAATCAGCGCCCTGAAGAGATCCAGACTATGCGGAATCGACATCACACAAGTAACTCTTGCCAAGAGCCGTCAGGTGAGTACAGGAACTATGATGCTTGCGAGGAATACTGTTACGGTGATATCTGCTACCAAGCCCTAATTATATTTCACATTCTCGGCAGATACTTCGATTTAAATAGTTGAAACATCGAGGTCATCTAAATGGAAATTGTGTGCATCGGATGCGGCCCGGGCGACCCAGATCTTGTCACCGTCAAAGCCGCAACCCTCTTGAAAAATGCTGACACGATATTTGCTCCAACTTCACGCGAAGGAAGGCCGAGCATAGCCTTGTCAATCGTTCGGAAATATCTGAGTGCATCTGTAGAGACTGTGAATTTGATCTTTCCCATGGTCAAGGATAAGGGAAAATTAGAAAGTTATTGGAGGATGAATGCTGACCAAATAGCAAGAGCAGCTGAAAGCGGCAAGAAGGTAATATACCTGACGGTTGGTGATCCCTCGTTATACAGCACGTGGATATATATTCAAAGGGAGATAATTTCAAGATATCCTCAAATTCATTTCAAAATTGTTCCTGGAGTACCATCCATATTTGCTTTCGCCGCTCAGGCTAAGATTAGCCTTGTGGAAGGAGACGAAACGCTTGGCATAATTCCTGCGTGTTATGACCTTGACAAGATAAAACGTACTGCTTCATCTTGTGATACCCTCGTTTTCCTTAAGGATGGCAGGTATTTCAGAGACGTCATCAAGATGCTAGGAGATGCCGGATTTGCAGATGAATCCGTTATAACTATCGCCCAAGATGTTTCGGCAGGGGAAGAAATATTGAAGAGACATAGTCTAAAGGATTTGCGGCAGAACAGAGAGATGACTGAAAAATATTTCTCGCTTATGGTGGCAAAAAGAAAAGATGGTAGATAGCGACACAGTATACTTTGTGGGTTGCGGTCCGGGCGACCCGGAACTAATCACGCTAAAGGCAATGTATTTAATGCAGAATGCCGACGTTATTGTGTATTCTGGATCTCTGGTTAATCCAAGGATTTTAGAGTATGCTAAGAAGAATGCTGTTCTTTATGATGCTTCTCTTATCGACAGGCAAGAAATAGGCCGGATACTATCCGAATCAACAAAAAAGGGTAAGCTCTCGATCCGTCTGCACGACGGCGATCCCGGTATATTTAGCACAATTAGGGAGCAGATTGACAGATTAGAAGACGACGGTCTAAAATGCAAAGTTGTTCCGGGTGTTACCTCATTACTGGCTGCAGCGGCCGAAATGAATTTAGAGCTCACACTCCCCGGAATTACTCAAACGTTAATTATAACACGAGCTGAACTACGAACCCCTGTGCCCGCCGGAGAAAGAATTTCCGATCTTTCGAGACACCGCGGTACGCTGGTTTTTTATCTTAGCGTTCACTTGATAGAAAGTATTACAAATGAACTACTGGAAGCCAATGCTTATAGTAAGGACACTCCTGCTGCAGTGGTTTATAGAGCCGGTTGGGAAGACCAGATGATAATCAAGGGAACTCTAGAAAATATCACCAGAAAAGTTAAGCAGGCTAGGGTCATCAAGACAGCATTGATTATCGTGGGCGATGTGCTGGCGCCAAGAAAGTATGAATATTCTAAGGTTTACGACGAGGCTTTTACCCATGGCTTTAGAAGAGGAATATGATTTGACAGATCATTCGTGCCGAGCCTGAGGCAAGTCAAGTCTTCTAATTGCAGTGTAACCTCGCGGCTCGGCTACGTCTTAGTATTCAGAATCTGTTTATGACAATTCGAAGACCGCGAAAGCTCTCCGTGGCTGCCAGCGCATCTTCTATGTCGGACAGGGAATAGTAATGACTTATTACCTCCGATAGAGCTATCCGATTATCGGAGACTAATTTGATCGCCTGCCGCATCGAATCTGGTGTAGCGCTAAAATTGCCTATTACAGAGATTTGGTTGTAGTGAAGCAAGTTGGCGTCCAGAGCAAACGAAGCGTCCTTCGGCATGCCGGCAAATAAACTGATCTGTGCGTTTTTGCTTGCTATCTTCGTGGCCAGCGTCAAAGCGCTAGGATTGCTAGCAGCGACTATAATTGTGCTAGCACCTATTCCATTTGTGAGATCAGATACAACCCTCGCAGTCAATTCTGGGTTGTCATTTACTTGGAGCACAGCGTCAGCTCCCATGGACTTGGCTGCTTTCATGCGAGAGTCGATTCTTCCCACAACAATTGTTCTAGCTCCTATTAGGCCAAAAAGCCTTAAATGAATTAAACCGATAGGACCGTCTCCTATTATACAAACTGTATGATCTTTGTCGATGTTCCTCGTATCTAGGCGAGAGAGTCCGTTGATACAGCACGAGAGAGGTTCAATCAGAGACGCTTCTTCGTCTCTCATTGTGTTGGGAACGGGGACAATCCCGCCGACCTGCAGGGTCGTTTCGGGTATTTGCACATATTCAGCAAAGCCTCCGTTAACACTGGAGCCAATTTCTCTCAACATTTTACATAGGTTAAACATTCCCCTCAAACAATAGGTGCAATTCAGACAAGGAATAAGGGGCGAAATGGCTACCCTTGTGCCCGCGTGTATCAAGTTCTCATTAGGCAATCGCAAGTCGTCAACTGTCTCAGCGCATATTTCGTGTCCGAGAACAATCGGAGGGGTAACTTTATCGTGGCCATTCCTGAATACTCTGACATCGTATCCGCAAACCGCGCACGCTCTAACGCGCAGTAGAGGGATTTTGGTATTCTGCTTATGGCTGGTGAGTGTCACTTGTCTCATAGAAATTCTGTTCGGTCCGAAAAATACGGCTGCATTCATACTCTTTTGGGTGGTAGACGACAACAAATGACTGCTTAAGTGAATGGAGATTGATAATAATAAAAAGCATACGCGCAAGTTTTAAACGTGTGGTTGACGAAGGCGAGGTAAACTGTCTCCTACCGGTGACTTCTGGTCATCTCAACGGGATTCTGTAAAGTTCTTTTTGTTGTAAAGCTTCCCACGCGGCTGGTGCCGATGATTTCTCATGGGATTGATTGTTTCCAACGATTTGACTAATGATAATCTCTTGAGGTTTTCCTGGGGGCCAAACCATTGCCACGTAGTCGCCTATTTGGCCCGCTTCGTCTAATCTAGCCATAAGTATGTCTTCTTTCCTGAATCCTTTCAAAAGGAGCTTGGATATTACACCTTCCAAAAGGTCCTTCTGCCCGTGGACTATCACATGAACGTTTCCTGATTTCAGACTGTCAATTCAATTTAGCTTCATATAAAAATGTTCGCTAAAGCCATTGTCCATGCCTCGTATCCTGTGAAGACTGGATGATCCCCTTTCATAGAAACCCCTTTCAACGATACCTTTCGGCTTTTCTTCTTTGCGTATTGTATAGTCAAGTGGGCACTTACCTATCAGTTGAGCGGTGAATAAGTTAGAATCTCTCTAGTGGCATCATAACTGACGAAAATGAACTAATATAAATATGAAGCACTAAATAATATGGCTTGCCTGCAATTCACGACTCGTATATGAGTGTAATTTTTCCCAACGATATAATCCAACGTCTTCAACGATTCATGGGCGGTAAGGAAAAGTTCCCATTTATCAAAAAGGACGAACTCATGTCTATATTCTTTTTATACGGAATGAGAACGAGAATTAATGGATGCGATGAGATAAGCCAAGCATTTGATCTCGCTGAGCGCACTGCGCTGAATCTGGATCGACTTATCCAAAGCCTTTCGCATAACCGAGATGCAAGAGTTAATTCAGAGTTCATTAGATGCCAGTTTGTTAATCGAGCGCTGCAAATTGTGGGTGCAAAAAGGCAATCAACCTTTTATTTCGATGCGTCTCATGATCCAGTTATCCTCTCAAACAGCTTCGCAAATCATGTCTCGTACTATAATCATGATTACTTCTTCCAGCTTTATGGTCCTCTGCTGAAGGAGCAGGTCATCAAGGAAGCACAAGAGTATCTTGTAGGAAGGATCGTACTTATCGGATACAACAGAAAAGACGAGAAAGATTTACCTTATGCTTCTCCTCTTAGTCCCCTGTACTTATATATGAAAAATCTCGGCAGTTTGAGCTCCTCCGTAAAGCAATCCTGTTAGTGTTCTCTTCTTTCGTCTGGATCTACGATCTCTAAGTGATATCGAGGCTCATGATCTAATCCGCATCGATGAATATCACCAATTCACAACTAATCTCTCTCAGAAGAATTTTTTTAGAAGAAATTCAATGTGAATATTATTGATTTATAACCCAGTAGCCGTATTCGATTCCGGAATAGGATCTCTATCCATTGTCCGTGAGCTAAGAAAAGAGATTCCATTTGAAAATATTCTCTATTTTGCAGATAGGGCACACTTTCCATACGGAAATAAAACGCACAGCGTATTGCGGCAGATTATGGCTGATACCGTTAGTTATCTACAGCGATACAAACCGAAGTTGATTGTCGTCGCCTCAAATACACCCTCTGTTCAGGTCATGAATGAACTACGCTCTACAAGTACCGTCCCCCTTATAGGCGTCAAGCCACCGCTAGAAGAAGCTTCTCGATTAACGAGGAAAAGACACATAGGCATAATAGGGACAACTGGTACGATTAGAAGCAAGGAATTTGATACTGAGATCAGAGACAAGGTACCTCAGGACATACTCGTCTCGAGGTACGATGTCTCTCCAATAATAAAATTGGTCGAAGAAGGAGTCCACCTCTCCAATGAAAGGAGGACATACGATGCAATTATCAATGTGCTAGGCGAAAAACTGGATCCAAACATCGACGTAATGGTCCTGGCAAGTACTCATCTTCCCTTTGTCAGGAACTATCTGGGATCCTTGTTTCCATCTGTAAAGCTGTTAGATCCATCCAAGAATGTGGCAAAGCAGGTAAAGAGATATCTAATCTCCAATCGAATGCTTAAAAGAGTCGGTACGGGAAGATTGGAAATTCTCGTGTCTGATAAGAAAAAGGAATTTGAAAACACTATTCGTAAGATGGGAATCTTTCAGCCAGTAAAGGAGGTTTTCCTCGCTTTTTAGGATTCAGTTTGCCACTACAAATTTGGATCACATCGGGTTTAAATAGCGTAGAATTCAATTAAGGACGCCTACGGTTTCTTGGAAAAATGAGAAGAATAAGGATCGGTATCGACGTTGGAGGCACATTCACCAAGGCTGTTGCCGTAGAAACTTTTGAAGGCAAAATTCTTGCAAGCGTCATGGTTCCTACTACCCATGTATCAGAGCGTGGGGTCGCCGATGGTATACTGGTAGCTCTCTCAAAACTAGTGGCTGACTCTAAGATAGAAAATTCCGAAATTGAGTTGATATCGCATAGCACAACCCAAGCAGTAAATGCGCTGCTTGAGGGAGATACGGCCAAAGTTGGAATAATCGGGATGGGTGTGGGCTTGGAAAAACATAGTATAATTAAGCGAACAAATATTGGCGATATCCCGCTAGCGCCCAACAAATATCTTAAGACTTGTTACCACTTTTTGGATACATCCAGATATATTAACGCCCGAGACGTTATTGATGCGATCGGCCGACTCAGAGACGAAGGAGCAGAGGTTCTAACGGTGAGCGAAGCCTATGGGGTTGATGATCCGAGCAATGAGCTATTTGTTATTGGACATTCTGAGTTACCAAATACAGCTGGTCACGAGCTATCCGGGATATATGGACTAGAGATAAGGACTCTGACCGCAGCAATAAATGCGAGCATCCTTCCAAGGGCAATTAGTACCGCAAAGTTTGTGGAATCTGCGGTCCGAAGCAAGAAAATTTCCTCTCCGATAATGATCATAAAAGGTGACGGGGGTATTACCGATATATCCACATTTAAAAGAAAACCGATCTTCACGGTTCTTTCAGGGCCCGCGGCAAGCGTCGCTGGCGCTCTCCTTCATTTACGTATTTTGAATGGTGTGTTTATAGAAGTAGGAGGTACGTCCACAAATATCTGCATCATTAAAGACGGAAAACCAGAGATGCGTTATGTAACTATTATGCAACACCCCACGTGTATACGCTCCCTGGACGTCAGGGTTGCTGGCGTAGCGGGAGGGTCTCTTATTAGGTGGTCCGGCAAAAGGATAACAGATATTGGTCCCAGATCTGCTCACATAGCTGGACTGCCATATTCATGCTTCGCTGATCCGTCTGACCTCGAAGGTGGGCAAATAAAAACATTTGCGCCTAGAACCGGGGATCCAATGGACTATCTTGCGATAGAAGTGGGCGGAGGAAGAATCTTCGCAATTACAACCACCTGCGCTGCAAACGCTATAGGAGCAGTGCCGACGTCAGATTATGCCTATGGAAACCATAAAGCGGCTCGGTTGGCGATGTCTATTCTGGGCAAGAGAATTAATTGCTCGCCAGACGAGACCGCCAGAATAATACTTGACAAATCATCAAAAAAGATTAACGAATTGATGGAACCCATGATAAAAGAATACGAGCTGAAGAAGGACCAGGTTGTGGTCATAGGTGGAGGCGGGGGTGCATCGGTTCTTGTGCCCTATCTTGCTCGAAAGCAAGGATTGCGATACAAGATTCCTGATTCTGCTGAAATAATATCATGTATAGGCGTTGCGGCGGCTCTTGTGTACGAAGAACGAGAAAAAACCATCAACAATCCTTCGGCAGAGGACGTTTCCTCTTTAATGCAAGAAGTTAAGGAGGCGGCGGTTGCGCGTGGAGCGTTACCGGAGTCCTTAAGCATGCAATCGACGTATATTACAGAAAGGTCTGTCTTAAGGGCTACAGCTTCAGGAAATATCAGTCTAGATATAGGGGCCTCAAAGACAAGGGAAATAGATGAAGAGGAAGCGAAGGTTTTGGCTTGCGAACTATTTGGCATTTCAGAAGGCGTGAGCCGAATATTTCACATGCAGAATTATCACGTGTTTGCTTGTGAAATCAATAAGAAGAAGCTGTTCCTGAGATCAAGAAAACGTCCTCTTCTTGTCTTTGATAGGTATGGGCGCGTAAGACTGTCCGTGGATAACGCTACGGTATTCAACGGTACTCCTAAAGAAGTCTTAGAAAAGCTGCGATCGCTCCTTATGGAGTCGGAAGGAAGAGCAGAGAAGTCTGACGCACTTGCTCCACAGATTCATATTCTGGCCGGATCAAAGATTATGGATTTTTCCAGTTTGACGGCAAGGGACCAGATACTAAAAGCAATCACGGACGAGCTGCAAGCGGCAACAACGATCCAAGAGGTTGCAGCCGTGGTTCATGTTTAAAAGCCCGTCCTCTCAACAATAGAGGTAGAGTGTAACATAATGTATCCGGATTTAAGTCATCGTCAAAGGATCAAAGCCATACCTTAGCATCCTGATAAAAGGGTTATATAATAATTATAACAACACGATACCAAGTCAGGGATATTAGAAGTTGCTTTATTTACTCATAAAATCACTCCAAGAAGCATTTGGAATAAACAGAAATCTGAAGGAAATAAGATCTTTTGCGACAGATGAGAAGATAAAGTTGAATTTCAAAAATGTTAATATTGCTCGTGAGAGCTTGCAAGACGCGCTGAAGAGAATAGAATTCATACTAAACGAGGCGACTTCTAGTTCGATGTCATCATTTATCGAATTATCAAGGTTGAAAAAGGAAAAAAAAGACATCCCGGAGATCAACTTGCTTCTCAAAGAGACGTACATCTCATTGAAGCTATTGTTAGCGGAGCTGAAGCTAAAGTAGCCTAAATGTAATGGCTCAAATTATCAAGGTTTTTAAGAATGACACCGGACAATGGATTGGTAAGTGCACGATTTGGAAAACGGGGAATTGGCCGTCGTTGCAGGACCTTCTTCACCGGAGTTAGCCAGCAGAATTGCTGCGCATCTCAAGTCTAAGCCTTTAACCGTGAATGCAAAGATCTTCTCTGACGGTGAGTGTAAAATCCAAATGCCAAACGTTAAGGGTAAAAATTGTATAATAGTACAGTCGCTATATCCTCCTGCTGATCGCCACCTTCTGCAGGCTCTTATGGTAACCAAGAAATGCAACGATGACGGAGCAAACACCATATGCAACCTTTCACCTTACATGGCATACGCCCGACAAGACAGATCTTTTGTAGAAAACGAATTTCCCACTATGTCCCTAGTGGCAAGACTGTTTGAATCCGTCGGTACGCAACGAATTGTTGCACTAGATATACACAGTTCAAAAGCTCTCGCCCACTTTAGTATTGAAGCCACCAATGTTTCTGCAATCCCTATTTTAGCTGATTATGTCAAGTCAAATATGCATCTAGAGAGACCAATTGCCGTGTCCCCTGATATGGGAGGAAAGCAAAGGATAGCAGATTTCTCTAAAATACTGAATATTGACTTCATTATCCTGGAGAAGCAGCGTGATAGATTCTCTGGAGAGGTAACGATTGACAAAAGGAACATTCCTGACATCGTTGCCAAAAGGGACATCATTATATTGGATGACATCATAAGCACCGGAAATAGTATAATTAAGGCTACCGAAATTCTCAGAAAAAAAAACCCCGGTAAAATTTATGCCATGTGTGCTCATTCGTTGATAACCAATGATAATTTCATAAAGATATCTGAATCCGGAGTAGAGAACATAATTTCTACAAATTCGATACCTGGTCGTTTTGCAAGAGTCGATATAGCCCCTGCTCTTGCATCTTGCATTCGTGCAGAATATCTCAAAGAGACCAGCTATCCAAAATCATTGGACGAGATATGATTTAAAGATCTGATAACAATAAAATCCCCTTCTAGACAACGAAATCACACGATAATGGTTGAAATGAGAATCGTATTTTTGGGCACTTCCGCTGCGGTTCCGACAGCGACGAGAGGTTTATCCTCAGCCGTGATAATACGCGGTCGAGAACTACTTATCTTTGATGCAGGAGAGGGAATGCAGCAGAACTTCATTAAATCGGGATTGGGTATCAATAAGAAGTTAAAAATCTTCATAACTCATATGCACGCAGACCATTGCCTCGGGGTGTTAGGTCTTTTACAAACTTTGTCGCTCCTAGGAAGAGAAGCCCCCGTGGACATCTTCGGTCCTCCTAAATTTGCCAGGTTCGTAAAGGCAAACATGAACATCTTATCTTTTGGTCTGATCTTCGAAGTACGGGTTATTCCTATTGAAAAGGAGGGAATGGTTGTAAAGGAAAGAGACTATCTTGTTAGTTGTTGCAATGCGCAGCATATCTCTCCTACCTACGCATTTTGTGTAATTGAACAGGAGAGAGCTGGGATTTTTAATATAGAAAAAATAAAAAAACTTGGTATTCCGGAGGGCCATCTATACAAAAGACTCCAGTCTGGAGAGGACGTTACCTATGGTGGCAAACATATTCTATCGACCCACGTCACCGGTCCAAAGAGACCGGGCCGAAAAGTAGGCATATCCGCAGACACACGACCAACGAATAAGCTCAGAGATTTTTTTCGAAATTGTGACTTGTTAGTATTTGACTCAACATATTCCCAGAACCAGTGGCAAAAGGCCAAGGACAGAATGCACTCTACGGCGACGGAGGCTGCGATACTAGCACAAGCCGCCGGTGCTAAAAAATTGTTATTGACCCACTTCAGCGCCAGATATGCGGACACAATGGAACTAGTGAATGAAGCAAGAGCATTTCACAATAATGTGGAGGCTGCAGAAGACATGAGGATTGTAGAAATTCCCTACCAAGACGCCAAAGATACTGGGGCCACAGAAAATGGAAGTGCCTAAAAAAAGTTAAAGGGTGGGGGTTTCTCTTGTTCTGGTCTTTGCTGCCGGTCTCTCGGTTACATCAGTAGATCCTAGTTCCGAGCGTTCTCTCCTGCTTACTGTTTCTCTGACGGTCTGTGCTGTCTCCCTCGCGGCTACATTGACCTCTTCAGCTGCGATGATAGTTTCTCGTATCACACCTCGTTCTCTCATGTCCTTTGCGGTATCGCTAATTTCTACTGCGGTGTCTCGGGCTGCGATGGTGGCTTCTCTGACTGCCTCGGTAAGCTCATCGATTGCACCACTCTGGCGTATCGCCTTTATGGCTTCTCTCATTTTGTAAGAGGATTCACGAATATTTCTTGCTATATTCTTAATGGCATCTGCCGTTTGCTCTGGGGTCATATCTTTTAACGATGTTATTCTCGCGGTAGCCGAAGTAGAGGAGTTCTTTTCCGTGTTTGACATAAAGTTACATAGTAACTTATGCTATAAAAGGAACACCTTAGTCCGACTGACCTAATAAAGAAAATCAAAAAGATACAACGTTTTTTTAGTTCTTCCAATTTTACAAAATCAATCTCGAAAGTCACTCACGTATTTATTCTCTCATGGAACGGTACAGGTCAGACGCCTCTTTAGCCGCTTCACCCGCGCTACTAAGCAGACCCGATTTCTTGGAAGCGCTCACAGTGAGCCTTAATTCATCTATGAGTGACTTAAGGGATACGAGGGTTTCTTTTACTGAGGAAGTCACTTCGCTCATGTTATTTTTGTTTGTAGGAGAAGATAGAGTTCCGCGAACAGCTACTAGTGTTTCTGATGCTCTTTCGAGAATCTGAGTCTTTTTTATTTCTAGAACCGAAGCCTCTAACCTCCTTGAAGTGCTTTCTATGGCCTCTGCAGTGAGACGTATGTTGTCGAAGTTCTTTACCATCTCTGGTTTTCGTAAAGACTCCATGATATCCTTTGCTTCCTGTGTGGTTTGATGTATCTTTTCAAGGGATTCGTGTACTTCAGGTGATCCGAGTTTCCGAATAACTTCTAAGACGTTTGAGGTACTATGTTGCAGGTTCTTCAGTCTATCTCCCATTTATTGGCTAATACATGCGATCCTAATAAACTACCTCTCCGTAAAGCCTAAAGCCTCGTTATCTAATTCACGACTACGGGTAAACCAAGAAGCTGCCTGCCAGGCAGATGTATTGCTGGCAACAAAGGTCATCTGATGATTATGTTATTTGTCATGGTAACAACATCATTGAGCCTACCATACAGACTCAGAAAGTGCAATCCTTTCTCGGTTGTTCTATATAATCTAGTTTCTTCTTGATATTTAATTAGACCATTTTCCTGTAGCAATGATAGATATTCCTTAAGATGTTGATACGACAGGTATACTCTGTAGAGGATTTTTTTCTGAGTTACTCCATCCTTGCGGGTGGCAATGTCGAGAATAAGGGATATTATTTCCAGTCTGCTTCTATGCTTCATATCTGTTGTTATGAAATATACTGACACCCAATAAAAGAATCATCATTAACTATTATGGTAATAGATTGTAATTGTTTGATCAATTGTTCCTTTCAACTATTTTCTACAGGTTATCTTTTAGATATAATAATCCTTAACTCGTTACTTAATGATGGTAAATGGTCGTGTAGATAAATGTACTGTATTTTCCTTCCTAGATCAATAGCAGGAATATCATCCCACTTAACATGTGAATCTTCTGCAGCGTAGTTCTTGAATAATGCGCACTCTCGTTTACATTAAGCTCCTGTTGGCTTTCAACTGCTATCGTGATTCCTGCTTTCCATGAGACGAGAATTTCATTTAAGAAATCTGGTATCGCAATAGCGTGACCATTGTTGTTCCTGCGGCCTCCCGATACCTAATTCGCGTAAAACCAACATATTAAAATAATATTCAATATACCCTGTACCAAACCGTACGTGAATGTGCTTTGAAACAGGACAAACATAATATTGCAATTTTTGACACCTTCAAGACAAGGAAGGACAGGTTTACCGGTGAGGCAAGGAGGCAGCGAGGTATAATAGCCCACCTAGCTATTGAAGAGAGCCCCGAGTTTCGAACGAGGACGTCTATTGCCCATGTCATAGCAAAGAAGCATGGCATCTTATGGCAGAATATATACTCTGGCATCTTTAGAGATCTAGATGAAGCGTTGATTCCCTCAGGTGTGATTAGGGAGGGAGGACGGCTTCCTTTGCGTCGGGGTCCAAGAGCACTTCAACTGGAAGGAGTACCTTTTTACGAGCTCACCGAAACAGGCTTGCTGGTTGCATCTTCAATCGAAGAAATCGGCAAAGAGAGGGTCAAGATATTAGAAAGGTATCTGGGATCGCTCTTGGCAAAGAACAGTACAGAAACCGCAATTATAACTGGTCTTTTGCTCTTGATAAAAACAGCTCCTCGTTTTGCATTTAAAATAGTAAACGAGTACATCTATGCTTACAGCAGCGGACTAATCGACAATATAACGCCTCTCGATATTGAAAAATTACGGACTATAATTTCAGAGCAGGTCGGAATAGAAAAGGAACTTATTGAAGCATATATTAGAATGGAAAATGATCAAAGAGAAGTAGTAAAGACTTTCTTTAGTGAAATTGGATAGTATCTATAATCATCGTATGTTGTTGTGGTGTTCATCGTTCGGCATTAGTTCCAGCTTTTTTAGGTATTTTATCTGCTATATACGGGGCTCTCACCTAGGAATAGCGAGATTATACGGTACAAAATCATTGGTCATGAAAATACAAGTAGAACCTATTGGACACATTATCAAGTTATTTTCAGCCGCCTGTTTGCAAACAGAACCATCCTCACATTCCTCGTTCTGCTTGATAGTTTGCTTTATTTTTGCCAGTGACTCCTCGGAATCATTATCGTCATTTTCTGCAGACGCAATCTAAGCGATAACAGAAAATAGAGCAAGTAAAGAGTGCCAGAAGCATTGTCACTACTAAAGATGAATCCACCTTCATGATCACAGTGAAAGACACAAAGTATATCAGGAATTCTTTAAAGTCGCTATGAACAAAAAATAATTACATTTTAGAAAGGAAAAGTCCGGTCACATTGTTATATCTGTGTACCATGTTGAATCTAGCATTACAGAGATACTGTAAATGAAACTAAGCGAAATAAGATATCCTAGAAACATAGACAAGTGGTTATACCTTAAAAATTGCTATTTTTTGAAATATGAAATTGAAGATAGCAGTAGCAATGGCCATAAATCTGCTTTTATCAGGTATGGGCCAAACAGATAATAAAGTAACTAGAACGTTATCTGAAGCGCGTCTCCTGCTCACGAGTGACACTAATTGTTGAGGCTGGATAAAGCGTTCGATAACCGAGTTGGAAATCCTGATCCCTCAATTGGGACGTGTTTCTAATAGCCCATTTGAGACGAACGAAAACAAACAAAAAATATATACACAACCATATTATCGTGAACCACAATGCAGCAAATACAGGTATTGATAGTAGATACAGAATATGAATAATCACTTTACTTTAAACCAGTAAAGGTTCTGAACACGAATGCAAACACATGTCAGATGCATGCCTTAGCTTCATTCTGACCGATATAACTTTTTTAAAGTAATATGCTTGTTGTAAGGTAAGTATTAGTAGTATATACCTACAGAGGAAGGGGAAGAGGTACAGGAATCAGAAACTGAGGATGAATTAGAAGAATAGCCACAGGCTAGCTATTCTATTCTCATAATATAGGTTAATGGTGCTACCGCTACTATAAGTTGTATGAAGAGAACAAAATTTGTGAAGGATTTTGAAGACTTTTCCGGTGTCACTAATTACAGAGTATAATGACCTGTTCTTCTGGCGGCGGATGCATTTTTGGGTTTATTATTTATGGTATTCAAATCACTACCACCACAATAGCGGATTAGCACGCTCGAGCTATAAGAAGGAATTATCTGCATGGAAAATGGGTGACCAACTCCAAACACTTCGTTGTTGCTTCTGAAACAAATTGACGATTTTTAGTTAGCATGCACAAAGTCTGAATCAGTTGGTTCTTCTAAAAATTCTTAATTATGACCTCGAGTAGTCTAAGAATCTTACCCATTCAGGAAACCAGAGCTCGTGTTCTGACAGACCTATGCCTCTCGCCAGAACCTCTGGTGAGTTATAGTGAACAGCATCTGCTCCTATCTCCTTAGCAATTTTCGCGTTGAGATCCTCTATCGTGGTAACTTGACCAACAAACTTGTTCGCAGTTAAATCCCTGTTTTGGGTATACAGCCCCACTTGTCTACCGTCAATCGTAACAACATAGCTGACAATTACCTCTATACGTTTGGCTCGGGCGCTGCGTAAGTAATGGATTGTCTCCCTTGCAGTACCCCCAGTCTGAATTGTACCTTGAATCGTTGCCACATTCTTTTCCTTGATTAGTCCTCCTATAACGAACTTTAGTGAGTTACCGGTTGTGAGCAATTTATTTTTACTGACTTGTTCCGAAAAGTCTATCATGTGATCCGAGTCATCATATCTGTCTTTTATGATACCTTCCGAAAGCTCAAAGTCCTGGGTTTGCTTTTGGAGCTCAATGTTAAAGCCCAGACCCATCGGACGAGCATAGTCTGGTTCGGCAAACGCTGATTCAACATCCAAATCTTTAGCCAAGAAATTGGCTTGCTCTTTGCCTATATTCTTCCTAATAGCGTACAGGCTTCTTCCGAGAAGTGTGGATGCAACGTGACTCTCTCTTATAAACTCAAATGGATCTATCATAGTTATTCCATCGGGTAGTCCAGCGACGATTTCAAATCCTTTATCAAGATTCAATCTAACCAACTGGCCCGGCCGTATATCTGTGAAATCCATTTCTACAAAGGAGGTCTGCAAACAATTCTCAGAAGCTATAATGTTTATTGTCTTGTCTTTACTTATGCCAGATACAAGTGGCTTAAAACCTGAGCTATTCCGGTATGCAAAAATTTCATTGTCTATCTTTGCTATTAGGTTGCCTCTTAAATGCCGATCAAGAAATTGGATAGCACGCTCAGGGTGGTGTTTATCTATTAGAAGCTTAGTAAAGATGTGACATATTTTATACAATGAGTCCAAATCTCTCGCATGGCCGATTTCCGGGTGCAAATATAATTTTTCTGTATCAACAAAAAAACCATCCAATGCAACTTGAATAATTTCGAAACTATGAAATTGAGGAGACCTTTTTGACAGGTACCCTATTGCGGTACTGCCGCGTAGTCTCTCCCTATGAGCAATTCTCATTATAGCGTCGTCGGCGGGTAAAGACCCTTCTTTGGCGCAAGCTTTATCACCTAAAATCATCTTCCAATATGCCTTTCCTCTATGTTGAAGAAGACGCATTGCGTGCGCAAGAAGACCTATTACGGGGTCGTTATTTGCGGTAGAGTCAAGATTATTAAGAGCAATAATTCCTGCCAATCTTGGTGGCCCTGAAGCATCTGTGTGTCTATCGAATAAAAACCTTGGTTGGCGAAACGTCATTGTGTAATCATAGCATATTTTCAATCGAGAACAATATCTTGTCATTATTGACCGAGTTTCAAGACATGAAATGTGATTACGAATAATAGTGGAACCAGAGGATCCTCAACAATTTAAACTGGGTTGTTACTCAATATATCGATGCTTCTTGGCTTGATTGGAAAGGCCAATGTCGGCAAGTCTACATTTTTTAACGCGGCGACAGACCTTGACGTCCAATGCGGAAATTACCCCTTTACAACAATTTCCCCGAATGTAGGAATAACGTATGCCAGAGTCAGATGCGTATGCAGAGAGTTCGGAATTCAGGACAATCCAGTCCACTCTCTTTGCATAGATGGGATAAGGTTCATACCAGTCAGGCTAATGGATATTGCCGGTCTTATTCCCGGAGCCTCCAAGGGAAAGGGGTTAGGGAATAAATTTTTAGATGACGCAAGGCAGGCCGATGCCTTAATTCACGTAGTAGATGCAGCGGGTTCGACTGATTCTGAAGGAAGGCCGGTGACTCCCGGGACGGGTGATCCCCTATCGGATGTGCAATTTGTAGAAGAGGAATTCGATCAGTGGCTTGCATCCATGCTAACAAGAGATTGGAACAAATTAGTCCGAGACTCTAGTAGTCAAAGTGTAAAACTTGAGCACATGATCTCTGCGCGACTATCAGGGCTTTCCATCAACGAAATAGAAATTGCCGGTACCATTGGAGAGTTGGTCCCCTCGGCGGGAGAAGCGGCCCAGTGGTCTGAAGATAAAATACTAAGATTCTCTAAGAAACTGAGAGTCAGGTCTAAACCCATCGTCGTCGCCGCTAACAAGGCTGATTTACAATCAGCAGAACACGGTGTACGCAGACTTAGTGATACACAGGAAAGTGTCGTTCGATGTTCCTCTGAGCTTGAATTATTGTTAAGGCGTGCAACAAAAAAGAAAATAATCGGATATTTGCCAGGAGACGGCAATTTCAGAATGAATGTATCAGCCTCAATAAATGAGCAACAAAAGCAAGCTCTTCAAAAGGCTCATACTTTTCTTTCCAGATATGGTTCGACAGGTGTACAAGAAGCTATCAACACGGCAGTATTTAATTCATTGAAATTTATCGTTGTTTATCCCGTTGAAGACGAATTGAAGCTAACAGACAAAAAAGGGAATGTTCTTCCTGATGCTCATTTGCTGCCCGCGAACTCAACTCCAAGAGACCTAGCAGAAAAGATCCATGCGGAGATAAGCAAAGGATTCTTGTATGCCATTGATGCTCGCAGCAAAATGAGGTTAGGAGCCGACTACAGACTCAAAAATAATGATGTGATCAAAATTGTATCGGCAACAAGGAGCGGGAGGCGATAAATCTAACAAGTGCTTTGTCTTGGAATAGAGAGTACTGCTCACACTTTTGCTGCGTCTATTATAGACTACTCATGGTTGAAGGATTCATCAAATAAAAACAACTCGGGAAATCTGGAGAGCTCACGCGCAAAAATTCTTTCTGACAGTCGTGACATATACATACCATCCGAGGGTTCCGGAATTCATCCTAGGCTTGCATCAAGACACCATGCAGAGGTCTCTGCTAGTATTTTGAAAGAATGCGTTAAGGAATCGGGGCTTCGTATACGCGATTTAGATATAGTCGCCTACTCCGCTGGACCAGGTCTCGGCCCGTGTCTGAGAGTCGGAGCGGTCGTTTCAAGGGCCCTGGCATCCTTTTACGGAAAACCGCTGGTGCCTGTGAACCATGCTTTGGGACATGTTGAGCTTGGTATAATGCTTACGGGTGCGACCGATCCACTGGTCTTGCTCATCTCGGGTGGTCATACAATGATTCTTGCTTTTTCGGAGAAAAGATGGAGAGTGTTTGGTGAAACGCTTGATTTAACTATTGGACAGCTGATGGATCAATTTGGAAGAGCGAATGGCCTTTCCTCCCCTTGTGGTGACATGATAGAGAAATATGCAGGCAAGTCTTCGGGGCGATATATCCATCTCCCGTACGTCGTCAAAGGCAATGATGTATCTTTTTCAGGAGTACTCAGCGCTGCAAAGAGGGTCTTAGAGAATAAAAGTGGAAATAGGCATGTTTTTGCAGATCTGTGCTACTCTTTGCAAGAGACAGCCTTTGCAATGATTACAGAAACAATAGAACGAGCTATCTCTTTCTTTGGTAAGAAGGAAGTATTGGTAGTTGGAGGAGTAGCAGCAAATGATAGACTGAAGGATATGCTTCATCAAGCATGTGAAAGACATTCATCAAACCTTTTTATCTTGCCAAACAGATTTGCCGGAGACAACGGCTGTCAAATCGCTTGGACTGGTATTATCGACTATCTATCTAGACAGAAAAGAGTCGATGTAGAGAAGTCGTTTGTGCGCCAATCATGGAGAATTGATAGCGTCGATGTTCACTGGCGGACGACCTAAGCAGTGTGTGATTTCACGCTCGCAATCTGCTTTCGTATTATCTTTTCCCATTTGCCTGGATTGAACACTCCAAACTTATAGATGTGTTCTCCAACACCGATCGTTATTTTTGCTATTAGGAAACCATGAGCCTCGACATTTGAGATCTTGGTCAAATCTATATCCAAAAGCAGGTCGCCCGCTTCTTTCCAAAACGTTGCCATCTTGCCTTCTGTTTTCTCAAAGAGTATCCTCTGGCTTGTCAGCGTTAGGATACCATTTTTGAATCGGTCTTCTGCGCAGTCTTCTTGGACGATTATCTTTTCTCCTTCTCTAAAAACATCGGCACACACATTTTTATTCTAAGACCCAAGAATATAACACTATTGCAAGTTGGCCCGCGTCCTATTGAGTAAAGGGGCTGAAGCCGATATTTATGAGACGACATGGTATGGTAATAAGGCTATATCCAAAGTTCGCATCGAAAAGCCTTATCGGCAAAAGCTACTTGACTATGAGATCCGTAAGTACCGTACTGTTCGCGAGGCAACGATGCTATCTATTGTTAAGGGGACAGGTGTTAGAACACCATTTGTTTATTTTGTTGATCCTATTGCAACTGAAATAGTAATGGAATTCATAGAAGGAGAAAGTTTAAAGGAAAAACTAAATCCAGACCTAGCAATGCAAATGGGTAAATGCGCAGGATTGCTGCACATCAATAATATTATCCATAGCGATCTAACCACGTCTAATTTTATTAATGCCAAAGAGAAGGGAATTGTTATGCTAGACTTCGGATTAGCTTTTTTTTCGGAGAGATTAGAGGACCGGGCGGTGGACATACGTTTGGTTAAGGAAGTTCTTTATAGCTCGTACGTCTCTATTTGTGCTAAGGTGTTCTCAGAGTTTCTAAAGGGCTACTCGTCGATTGTGGGTAAGAGAATAACTGCTACACTACGAAAAGTGCGGGAGATTGAACAGAGGGGTAGATACGCTAGGACGATATAACGCGAGTTTACTATTAAATTCCGTTTCATATTCCTAGTCACGTCCTAGGCATCCTGATTGTTCTAAGAATTGTCGCTACGATATCCTGACCATATTGGTTAAATGAGCTTGCCGTCTATTCTTATTCTTAATACAATTGCCACAGTTGATCGTTTAATTGAGAGAAGTAATAATCTTGAATTGTGAAATCCGTGGTATTTGTTAGCTCCAACGAGAGGAAGTATCATGAAGTTAAATCGCTTCTTTCGAAGTTCGATATCGATGTAAAGTTTGCCAAAAAAAAATTGATTGAGCTCCAAGCAGATTCAATGGAGGTCATTGCATTGAATAAATCACACTGTGCATTCCTAGAAGTCTCAAAGCCTCTAATTGTCGAGGACGATGGGCTATTCATAGAGGAACTAAATGGCTTTCCTGGACAGTATTCAGCCTTCGTATTTAAGACCATAGGGAACGCGGGGGTTATCAGGCTAATGAATAAAACGAATTTCAGATCTGCTCTTTTTAGGTCGGTTTTTGCTTTTAACAATGGAAAGAATTCGATTACGTTTAGTGGGGAGATAGGAGGCACTATGGCGAGAAGGGCAACAAAAGGAGGATGGGGATACGATCCGATATTCATACCACTAAACTCACGCATGACCTATGGAGCACTAGAGAGAAGAGGAATGAAGGGATCCTTTTCCCATAGAGCTATAGCTCTTGGAAAATTTGCAGAATGGTTTATCAATAATTCTGTTTAGCAACATTCGGAGTTTTGAGATCCTCTCGGGATAAGCACGGTGAGAGTACTGCAAACTTTTTGCCACATAAAAAGCAAGCCTAAGGGCCGAATTGTGCAGCGGGCAATCCTGAGGACCATTTCTATATTTTGATGAGGCAGAGTAGAAACGATGAGAAGGATAAACCTGACTGGAGAATGCTCATAATGTCGTAAAGGAATAAAAAAGTGTCACGATGAATGAATCTAATGAAGATAGACAATTGTCTTTTTCCAGAGGATCTTCTTTATGACGTCGAAAATTTTGTTTGGGTAGATGTAAAAGCAAAAAATGCCGTCACAATTGGTATCACTGCGCTACTTTCATCAGTCTCAGGTAGGATATCTGCTATCAAAATAAAGGATATCGGGACACAAATAGAGAACGGAAAAGGCCTTGCGACTATCGAAAGCAGTAAATACTTTGGACTTGTCCGTGCGCCGTTCAAGGGCAGGATCATCGAAGTAAATGACTCTATTCGTCGAAAACCAAAGTTAGTAAATGACTTCCCCTACTCTGATGGGTGGTTTGTCAAAATGGAACCCTTATCAATGAATAAATATCCCGCAAACTTGGAGCCTATAGGAGACTGTTATGATAAGATAAAGAAGTTGATCGATGACTTGCATATACGTTGTTTCATCGCGTATCCTGACTATGAAATGTACGAAATCGGAGTTGAATGCGCTGCGACTCTCACAAAACTAGATGAGTTGATTTCGAGAATAGAGACAGGAGAGATCGTTCACGTGGTATCGGATGACAAAACAGCAGATCTAGAAATGATAAGGTGGTCTGAAGAGAGCGGGCAGTCAATACTGGAAACTAGACCAGAAGGAAACTTATTGCACATCATAGTCAAAAAAGTCAAATAGTTTGTGAAAGCAATGGTAGTAGTAGTAGTAGTAGTAGTAGTAGTAGTAGTAGATATCAGGACAGCTACTTCTCAATTGGGTTTGCTACCATGTTGCCCCACTCCGTCCACGAACCGTCGTAATTTTTTACATTTGGATACCCCAGCAAATATTTAAGAACAAACCAGGTATGTGAGGACCTCTCGCCTATCCTGCAGTACGTAATGACCTCCTTCTCGGGTGTTATGCCTTTGTTGTTATACATCGCTTCCAATTCCTCCTTGGGTTTGAACGTGCCATCCTCCTTTATGGCTTGAGCCCAAGGTATATTCTCCGCACCCGGGATATGGCCTCCCCTTTGTGCGTGCTCCGTAGGATATTCGGGCGGCGCAAGTATCTCTCCGGTAAACTCCTTAGGGCTTCGAACATCGACCATTCTTATCCTATGCTTTTGGTCCAAGGCTTTTTTCACCTCGTCCAGGAATACTCTAATATTTTCATCGGGGGAGGAGGCTTTAAAATTGCCTTTAGGAAGATTTGCGGGGTTATCTTTGCTCAAAGGCCTATCTTCCTCCAGCCATTTTTTTCTACCGCCATTCATTAGTCTAACGTCTTTATATCCATAATATTTGAAAACCCAAAACGCAAAAGCTGCGAACCAATTGTTAAAATCCCCGTAGAGGATTAAAATGCTGTCGTCATTTATACCTGTTTGTTGTAATAATCTCTCACATGAGTCTCTTGATAAAATATTTCTGCTTGTCGGATCATTAATATCCTCCTTCCAATCAAACAATACAGCACCGGGAACATGACCCAACTGATAATTGGCCTTGGGATCATAATCTACTTCTGCTATTCTAACATTCGAGTCCTTTGAATGATCCTCGACCCATTGCGTATCTACTAAAACCTCTGGGTGTGCATACTCCATACTGAGATCGTGGTGATGTAGGTGAAAGCAGTATATATTAGGTTTTATGTTCCAAAAACACGGTGAGAGGTCCACGTTCATTAGACCACAGTCACCGAATATGCTAATCGGGTCCGACCGAGTTTGCGACCGTCTGTCAACGTGTAATTGTACGTAATGGCAGCAACACCGCGTCGCTGAATTCTTTCTTATAGTATAGAAAGCGAAGTCACAATTGTAACAAACAGGCTATCAGAAGAAACACGATTCGTTCATACCATCGCGATTTTACTTGTAGCTTTCCCGATATGTAGAGCTGTCCTGATACGGTTGATAGCCGTGCTAAATTTGGTTCTTTGTAATATTTCTATATATTCGAAGTCATCACCTAGCCATCAGAGGCACGTTACTGTCCAGAGTAACAAAAGATTACTAATGTCTCATAGAGTCCTGTTTGGATACGCTGGAGAATGAAAGGTTCTCGAAGTCTCATCAGAGACATGCAATGTAATTACATGGTGTATCCTTGAACGTACCTATTGGTATAGCGGTCCTGATTCTGAAGGACAACGATTCTGGATATTTTGCTTTTATCCATTATAATGAATCCAGGAAGTTTCTTTACTAGATGGTCTGCAATGGTTTCTACTTCATTCATTTCTAACATATTGTTCCTTTCTAAACGCTGTGTTGACATTCCTATATGCATATAAGACTTGATTTCTACAAAGTGTGGATTTGCTTGCGACACGAGCCGAGCGAAGTCATTTACAAAATTAATGTCTTCATTATAACCTCTAATCATGGTCATTCTCAAAACTGTTCTGGTCTCCGCACTCGCTAAAAATTCCAGGCTCTCATACCATCTTTCCCAGCCGTCCCTGTGGCGTGGTCTATTGATCAGATGAAACATTTTCCTGTTGGTTGCGTTTGTCGAAAGATAAAGTTGGGTCGGCAGCGCATCTTCATAAGCAAGTCGTCTGAGCATCGCCGGCTCCTGACCATTTGTTACTAGGAAAATGGATTTAGTGGCTTTGAGACTTTTCAAATATTTAATTAGTTGTGGCAATTTAGGATACATGGTTGGTTCACCAGACAAAGATATAGCATAATGGGCAGGTAACAAACTTTCATTTATCTTTTTCTTGTCGTTCCTGTCGTTGCCGTAGAACCCTGAAAGGAGACGTTCTCTTTCTCTAATTAATTCGTGAACGATTACGTCCGGCTCGTCAACAAGATGCGGCGGCATCTGTAGAGTGTCATAAAACTCCGTGGGTCGCCAACAATAGACGCATCTATTTTCGCAATTCATCGCTGCCGGCGTCATTTCCATACATCTATGAGTTGAAATTCCGTAGAACTGGTGTTTGTAGCAATTCCCCTCATTTGCAAACGACTTCTTAGTCCAATGACATAGTTCTACGGCTGAATGGTTGTACACGCCATATTTTGCCTTCTGCAATTTTGACTTTGTCGATGAAGATATCTGTATTAGATTATCTTCCTCTGTATGGGAGATGTATTCGTCAGCGCAGCTCATTTACAGAGCTTTGGAACTAGGAGATTTAAAGATACTGGATAAGACAAAAACCATAATGGTAAAAGCACCGGGTCATAGACTTTTGTAGAGGTTTCCTCGGTTATAAGGTAATGGGCTTAGATACTGCAGAAATCATGACTATAGGGCTGAACCTTGTTGGTTGGAAAAAGACGCCCTCAGATAGTGCAATTCATATCAGAGGCCGTAACATTCGAAAGGTGCTAATCTCAGTCGATGTTACCACTGCAGAACTGCTCCTAGCGAAGAATATGGGATGTGATGCAGTAATAGCACATCATCCTATTGGAGTGTCCTCTATCAAGTTTCATGGAGTTTTTGGCAGGCACACAGAGTATATGGTTGAAAACGGAGTTCCAAAATATGCGGCTAGGAATGCAGTAAGAGTGTTAAAACGGAGAACACAGATTAGGTCACATGCTAATATCTACGGGCAAACTGTACAATCGGCAAAAATTTTGGGAATGGCACTCGTTAATATCCACCAACCTTGCGACGAGTTCATGCGCAGAGTCGTTTTGGCAAAAATTAGAGAACTCAAAACCGACGATAATGTGTCAGCTCTCCTAAAAGTTATCCGAGAGATCCCTGAATTCAGGAACGCTGTCACTAGACCCCTTCTAGCAATAGGAAACACAAAAAACAGGGTGGGGCGAGTGGCTCTGGTTGTCGCCGCCGGAACAAATGGTGGTTATCTAGTTGCTAAGTTGTATTACGAGAACAATATATCTACTATTATTTACCTTCATATTGACCCAGGAGACGCCGCGAAACTAAAGGCAGAAAAAATGCGAGGAAATCTTGTACTCTTAGGACACCTGGCCGGTGACTCAGTTGGCATAAATGCCCTGGCTGATAGGCTCGAAGAAAGCGGGGTGGAGACGATCAGGTTGGGCATTATAGCAGGATCTTACAAAAAAAGATAGATTCGGTCGTTAGAATCATATATTGGTCCAACTAGTAGATGTGGCCGGGAACTGTATAAATAGAGTTGATGCCCATCATAAGTCTGCGGCCTTCGTAGTATAGCCTGGTCAGTATAGGCGGCTGTGGAGGCAGGTACCATAAAAGATTCAATCATGGACCTGCCTGCAGAGACCGCTTGAGGAGGGTTCAAATCCCTCCGAAGGCCCCTTCAATGAAACCACTTTTGGGTCATTCCTAAGTTTAGCCCAACTTTTTATTGGTATTAGAAGTAATATCTATATCCGTTATTCCCTCAGATGTTATGTGGTGCCGGAGACGGGATTCGAGCCCGTGACCTTTCGATTATGAGTCGAACGCTCCAGCCAGGCTGAGCTACTCCGGCACCGAAAGCTCTGGCAGCGTTCAGCCAACAGAAGTTTTTTTGGAACATAATATAAACTACTCAAACTTATGCGAAGGTCGTATTCAAGGTCGGTATGGCGTTAGATAGTCTTCTCAGAGGTTACTACGAATTGATCCTTTGCACAATGAATTTCTCTATACGAAGTCCATCTAGACCTTTATTGTGTTGAGGTGGTTATCCCCCGGTATGCGTTCATTTGCCGGACATCACATGGGATAGTGCCGAAATTGCCTTATACTGCTACTTGTTATAACCTAGCTCTACTTTGTTTGCATGGATACAATAAGGGCTTCCCCTGAATTAATGAAGAAATCTTTTCATAAACACTCCTTGTTTGAAAACCGACTTGAACCTGACGCAAACAGGATGTTTTCGCTTAAGATAGTTGTCGAGAGGATACTTTGGTTTCTTCTGAAACTACAGCTTTCATATCTTCATCTATGACTTGTCCTTGGAGAGGGTAAAACGACTTCAGCTCGTCTCTATCATATTCTTCTACCCATCTGAATTTCCTCTGTAAAGTGGCTGTATACACCTTTTTCCAATCAAGCTCCACGTGAACCAGCCAAGCTGCTATCACCCTAGGATCTATGTAATTCCTGAGGGAGGTACCGAGATTGTAATCCCGAGTTTCACGCTGGAGTTTTAGTTGCATTTCTGCTCTCTCTAACCTATCTTCAATTCTTTTTTTCTGAGTTTCTGTTTTCCATCGTCTTCCATCGAGTTCTGACCTCAATCGTCTAATGATTTCCTCTTTCTTGGCCACCGAGTCCTTGAATTTTTCAAGTGCCTTTATGCTTGCGGGGTTCCTTGGATCAATTCCTTTCTTATGATTACAGGTAATCGCAGCGTGAAGGTTTGCAATTTTGACCGCGTATATCTTCTCCGCCTCTGGCGCCCTTTTATTAACCCTATTGAAAGGAGGACTTGCGAGGGTTTCTCTGACTACGTTTGTTGTTATAAAAGTTCTGAACACCTTAGCAGTCAGTCCGGGAAGATTCTTGCTATCAATACTTCTTAGATAAGTATTCACCCTGCTTGAGGTTATGCCATCAAATATCTGTGAAGTCCTTTCTTTTCCCCGCATAAGCATTCTGAGGTTATTGTACAAACCCTCAGTATCCTCACTGTCAACTTTGATCGTTTTTTGCCAAGGAACACTGTCTTTTCCTAGGAAATTGAATTCAATAAACCTCTGGCTGGCATTCTCCTCTTTAAATGTAATATGCTCGACTCTTAATGTCGTAGCTCCGACAGTGTCGGCTTCCTCGGGATCTTTTTCGTCTCCGACTCTCATTGCCAGTTTAAATATGAGGTAACAGACAGTAGATATTTTTCTCTGATTGACATCCCTGGACCTAAGCATCCTGTTAATAATCTCCCGCTGTACTCTGCCGATGTGTCTTTCCAACCTGCTGGCTTTATCGTATTTTTCTTTATCGTTATTTTGTCTTAGGCTTGAGGAGTCGTGTAGCCACACGTATTTCCTTTTGCCTGTTAGCCTTTCAATCCATGTAGCCAGCCAAGTAGAAGAGTGATCATGAACTATTCTTTTCCAGTTCCCCTCGGGAACAGGAGCGTCTTCCCCAAGATTTAGGATAACCTCAGTAGGAGTAATTCGAGGCTTCCATCTCCCCCTTAGTGGATGCTGACCACGACCCATGAAAAGACCCGGAGGTTCAACTAGCCAATTCGCAACGTCTACTTCTACGCCATCGACTATGGCCTTTCCATACAGGCTCTTTAGTCTATCCATTTCTGACTTTTTTGCTAACCTGATTTTCTTTTTTTCGTCCTTTGGCAAATTCCTAATTCTTTCGATTTCTGCTTCTTTCATCCTTTTTTCCTGGTCTATGAGGACGTATGCCTCGGAGAAATCGAAGTCGGTTATACTAGATATGCTGTGGAATTTTTCAGGAAGCAATTTTTTGAAGTCGCGTAAAAAGTTTGATTGGAAGACCGGGTCTCTGATATAGTGAGTATCTTTCTTTTTGGCCCATGAATAGACCAGTTCTTCTTGTTCCTGACCGAGAGGTAGTCTCTCATCTCCTACCGATATGGTTATGCCCCTTGGCTGGTGTTCCGGTGGAAAGGCTACTCCTCTATGCTCAAGTGTCATCCACTTTCGGTGAACAACCTCAGTCGTAGACTTCATCTGCTTTGTTCAAGAAAATGACGAGCTACTCTATTCTTAAACTTTGCCCGGGAGACAAAGTTTTCCAATTCAGAAAGTGCAGCTCTGATCCCTGGGCTATTCTTTCGTCCTTGTTAGGCGGTTAGACTATTTTCATCCATTTAATTGATTGTTTCCGTACCCGTTGTCGAGGATAAACTCAAAATTTTCTTCATCATCGCGTTCTCGTAAATAGCATCTTGTTTGGAGCTGCTTTAATAATACATCAGTGTCATCTCCCGTTAAGAAACTAATACAACGCCGGCGCGACATGGGGCGTCTACTCTTACTCTAAATTTCTCTAGCTAATGTAGATAAACTGCATTCAGTCGTCGAGATGTTTCGCATAAAGATTGCATTCTCCCTTCAGACCCTCCCAAGTTAATTTTTAATTTAAACCTCAATGAATATATTAAAAAGACCGGATACTAACTGATTAATGTTATCCGGTTTTGCCAAAATAGCGCCCGATTTTGTACTTTAAATGTTATTAATGCGAGACCTGAATATAGACTACATGCCCAGAGCATTTGTCCTCGTAAATGCAGAGCTAGGATTTGAAACGAAATTGGCGGACGAAATGAAAGGTATCTCGGGCGTAAGGAACGCTTATACGATATATGGAGTTTACGACATATTGGTCAAAGTTGAAGCCCCCACCATGGATAAGCTCAAGGAATTCATAAGTACAAAAATACGAAGATTGAGAGGAGTTAAATCGACTCTAACGATGCTCATAATGGAAGATTAGTGTTCAGCCTTCTCGCTTGCTATTATTCCTTAGTGAGTGGTACTCTCTATACCTGAACTGATCGAGCTTGATTAACTCGCCATAGGAACCAAACTGAGAGGAATCCGACTTGTCAAGTAGAGATTCGGATTCGCCGCCCTCCTCTCCATCGTAAATTCTCATCAAATGATAGGTGGTGGACCGTTGAGCTGGTATCCTTCCTGCCGATCTTATTGCTGACCTGATCTCTTTTGGTTTCAAGATCTGCCCATGTGAAGACCCAGCTGCTGTTGAAATACTCTCATTTATTAAAGTTCCACCGAAATCATTTACCCCTGTTCCTAACATTATCTGAGACATCCTTAATCCCTCTTTGACCCAAGAGACTTGGATATTGTTGATATATCGGTGTAGGGCTATTCGAGCCACTGCATGCATAAGGAGTATCTCGCTCCCTTCGGCTCCCGGACGCATGTCGGCAATAGTATGATGATTATACATCGGTGCTTCGGTATGAACGAAGCTCAAAGGTACGAATTCTGTGAACCCCCTCGTCTGTTTCTGGATTGACCGAAGCAACGCCAGGTGCTTTGCTTTATCTCTGGAGGATTCTATATGTCCATACATGATCGTGCTAGTGGTGGGGATACCAATGTAATGTGCGTACTTTATTATTGATATCCAGTCCCTTGCTGTTATCCGTCCAGGGGAAATGATGTCCCTAATGTGTTGATCAAGAATTTCAGCCGCTGTTCCAGGATGGCTTCCCACCCCTGCCTCTTTAAGCATTTTCATATATTCAGGAACTGGGATACCCGACATTTTCGCACCGTATAAAATCTCTTCTGGAGAGAATGCGTGTATGTGTATATCCGGTAGTGCCTTCTTTATAGCCTCGCAAATATCTATGTAAAGATGACCATCCATTTTAGGAGGAAGCCCTGCTTGGATACATACTTCTGTTGCCCCTAATCTCCATGCCTGTTTTGCTCTGGTTACAATCTCTTCAATTGGGAGCATATATCCTTCTTCTTCTCTGAAGCCGCGGCTGAATGCACAGAAACCGCATCGTTTGATACATACGTTCGTGAAATTGATATTCCTGTTAATGACGTATGTGACACAATTGCCAACTGACCTCCTCCGGAGCTCGTCTGCTACCATGAGTACCATGCTCATTTCCACTCCCCTGCATTCGAGCAATTCGGTGATCGCGTCTTCTGAAAGATCTTTCTCATCCAGAGCGTTATCTAAGGCCGACGAAATTATCGGATCCGCATTTTTTAGAAGATAATCAAAAGTCAGTTTACTAGATCCTCCCTGACAAGCCCCGCTGAATCACTAAATTGCTCGCTATGAACCTTGATAGCATCAGAAACATACCCAGAATTTGACTTAAGTATAAATTCAGGATAAATCGGCAGTCTCGCCCTCAACGTGTAGCCTTTCTTGAGCGTGACAGACTTCACAGCCTCTATTGTCGGCCACGGAAACTCAGGATTAACATAGTCAATAGTTACTGGAGAGATGCCGCCCCAGTCGTTGATACCTGCGTCCAAGAAGCTTCCAAATACGTCCGGATTAAGATTTGGGGGGACCTGAATATTAATGTCTTGCAAAATAATTCTAGCAAGAGCAACAATCTTGAGAAATTGGTTTAATCCAATAGAGGAAGTATTTTCCATTGGGGTACCCGGCTTCGGCATGAAATTCTGCAATATAACTTCTTGTATGTGGCCATACTTTTTGTTTACCTCCTTTATCGCAAACAGCGAATCAATAATCTCCTCGGAGTTTTCCCCGATACCTAGCAATAAACCCGTTGTGAATGGTATCTTCAATTGTCCCGCATCTTCCAAAGTCCTTAACCGAACCTTAGGGTTTTTGCTTGGAGCATGATTATGCGGCATATTGTCTTCAGTTAATCTCTGGCTAGTAGTTTCTAGCATCATGCCCAAGCTTGCGTTGTTCCTCTTTAGTAGAGACATTTCCTTTTTTGTTAGGCTTCCAGCATTCGTGTGGGGAAGCAACCCGGTCTTCTTCAATACCTCCTCGCTTATCTCTGCAACATATTCGACCGTCGAAGTATGACCAAGAGATTTGAGCCAATCTCTTGCCTGTATATATTTTTGTTCCGGCCTCTCCCCTGTAACTAGCAATGCTTCCGTGCATCTGAATCTTTTCCCTACCTCGGCCAACGCAATGACCTCTGATGGCTTCATCATCCTTGCTGCTTGACTATACGGATCCTTTTTGTACGTGCAGTAGGAGCACGAATCTCTGCAAAGGTTGGTAAGGTTAACAAATATCTTCCTCGAATAGGTAACAACCTTCGAATTAGTGCTGATATTGTTACGTATCTTTCTAGCACAGGAAATAATGAGTTTATCTTCACAGGATCTAAATAGTTCATAGGCTTCTATTTTCGAAATAGATTTACCTTCTATGCTTCGGAAGAGAGTCTCCTGGACGGAAGCGGTAGAAACCAGATCATTGAATAGCATTTTTTCTCTTCTTGGCTTAATAACATCCATCCATTATTAATAAACAATTTCGGAATCGTCTCTATCTCTTAGCTTTAGCGCTATTGTCGCTAAGGAGTATTGGTATATTCGGTCATATTATATTGTCTGCCTCTCCAAGTTACCGATCCACCCTTTCTAGCGTCATTCAACGATGAAACAAAGCAGGAGCATATGATAGAGACAGCAATCGGACAGCATAGAGCGTACATTGTGCTCTGGAAGACACCAAGCTTGGACTGTACTGCAGCACTTATAAATATGAGGACGACTGCTGAAGCGCTAGTCAATGCTAGAATAGCCGCCGACAAATGGAGATTACCAGGGGCGTCATTTGGTGAGGCAAATTCGGTATGAAAATTGCTCAACCATAAAGAAAGTGACAATAATATGAAGGGGGCGAGGAGCAATAAAATAACAGCCACTGTCACCAAGACAGTCCCAGCTCTGTTCTGCTTGTAGAGAGGAATTAGGAGTCTGCGCAATCCATGCCATAACGTACTGAAATCTCTTGCCCATACTGCACTTACGTATTGTTCCCCCCTCACCATCCTAATCAGAAATCTCTGCCGTTTCAATTCTGCGCCGAGAGCACCGTCCTCTATTAGTTCTCGTCTTACAAGTTTATGGGTTCCTACGGCTTCGTAAGCAGAGCGAGTTATCAAATAGAAACTGCCGAAGAAATATCCAATTTTTGTCTTCGGGTTGTTAACCCGTAAAGCAGAGAATCGGGTATGGAGGAAGATAGATAGAATCGGTAGGGTCATCTTTGTCCATAAATCCTTACAAAGCAGTCTTGGGACGACAGTAATAGCGTCAGCATGCTGTTGCCATAAATATTGTTCTGCCAACCTCATTGTCGGCTTGCTGTGTTGAGTATCAGCATCTGTGAACAATAAAAGATCGCCCCTGCACTGAAGATAGCCCTTATAGCAGGCCCAGTTTTTGCCTACCCAGCCATGAGGCTTGAGTCCTGCTCGCAGAGATACGATCTGTCCTTTGTATTTTGCCGCATAATTCTGCATTATTTGCCAGGTCCCATCCTCAGAGGAGTCGTCAATGAGAATTATTTCAAAGTTGGGATAATCTTGTGTTATCAACCTGTCCAAGCAATCGGCGATATAATGTTCTTCATTCCGAGCCGGTACAATTACGCTAACTCGCGGGAGTGCTCTCCTAGAGGGTTCAAGAGACTTTTGCAATCTAGGCGAATCTCGAAAGGATTTTAGCATATAATACAAGAAATAGGACCATGTTCCAGAAATAGCGAGTGCTATAAAAAGAATCGCGATAATTGTCATGGGAAGCAAGAATTCCAAGTTCAAATGGTGCACGCTCATATAAACAAATTTTTCGGCATGCGTTTCAGTCCTGTAAGAACCGTTGATTCTGTACTTGCATGGATCCCCCGTTCCAGCACTGATTTCCTGGCTCTCATTTTTGTAACAAGCATATTTGGCAGCTAAATATTGCACTAATGACCAAATTTATGTATTACACACAAGACATATCAAGGATTTTGGAGGGATAGTCATTTCAAACTCTACACGAGGCATTTAAACGGAAAGGTATATCTTCCTTCCTTCCAGCTCAATCATCCTATAGTCAATACCTTGCGTACGAGAATTCGACATAACTATATTGTTCACTCTCACAAGATGCTTCAGTTCTTGATTTACTGACAAAAGCTCCGAAATTTCTTCTTCCTCCAATTCAGCGATATAAGCCGTAGAAAGCACATCTGTAGTATTGTACCCACGTTCTTTGCGGAGTTGCTGCAAATTCCTAGCAAGATCCCTCATTAGCCCCAGAGTTATGAGCTCTTTGTCCCGCTTTTCTTCAATGAATACCATTGTGTTATCCTTCTCAGCGAGGGCAAATCCCTCTGCTGCATCATATGATAATTCTAGGTCATCTAGCGTTAGCTCGATGGCACTCCCGTTCGCATATGTAAGAATATATTCTCCCGAGGAATCCAGGGCTCTTAGTAGTTGGTAGTGATCCACTTTCTCAAATGATTGCAGCACTTTTTCTAAATCGCCCTTTGCCCTTTGTCCTATGTTTTTCTTTGATAATCTGATTTTTGGGATTACAGGGACTCCCTGTTCTAAAAGACTTAGAAGCTTGTGTAAATCAGTGTCGCTTTGAAACCGTATCATGATATAATTTTGGACATTTATCTGGGTCTTCAACATCTCTGAGATCGATTCGTCATCAAAAAAATCACGAGTGCCAGAGCAGATCCACACGCTCCTTATTGGCCACCTTCTCTTTAGCTTGGCTTTCATTCTAGCCGCATTTGATAGCGAAACAACGTCCCTTAATTTGTCGAATGTCGCTTCGATTTGTTTGTTAACGAACTCCTCTTCAAGTTTCGGCCAAGCTTCAAGCAATATGCTTTTTCTGCAAGAAAAGCAGACCAGATAAAGATAATCCGAAATGTAAGGGGACAGGGGATGAAGCATAACATCCATTTGTTTAAGTACATATCCTAGTACAGCATAGATTGCTAACCTACGATTCAATGTCTCCAGGCTATCATCCCAGATTTCGTTTCTTGTCATGGGAATGTATGTCTGGCTCAGAGTATTTATTACGAATTCCTCAATAGACTTAGCGCCCTCATGAAATCTACATTTTTGAAATGAGGCGGTAATCTCATATATAACAAGCTGAAGTTTCGACAGCACCCACTTGTCTGGGACCCGCAGCAGATTGCTCTTGACTGCCCATCGAAGGCTGTTTGCTTCTAGATTAAAATTGTCGAACTTACTATTTTGGTTAAAATAAACATGCAAGTAGTAGAGCGTACTCATAATCTGATATGTTCGCGTTGTCATTTCCGTGAGGCTGAAATTCAGAGACTCTATGGGCGATGACTTCCACATGAAATAAAATCGAACTAGGTCAACAGCATTTTCTTTCAGTAATTTATAAGCATCTATAACATTTCCCAGACTCTTACTCATCTTATTGCCTTTTTCGTCCAAAACATGACCCTGAAACAGAAATGATTTGAAGGGCGCTTGGGGTCTCCCTGTGAGGACTATATTTTGCATGAGTAAAGTATATGCCCAACCCCTTGTCTGATCGATTCCTTCGGTCATAAATGCTGCAGGGATAATCTCTGTAAATTCATCGTCCTCGAGAGACGCATAGGGAGCTGCCCCACTATTATGCCACGTGTCAAGGACGAAGGGTTCCCGTTCCATCCTGCTACCGCACCTCTCACACTTTATCGCGACTCGGTCGATTTGTGGACGATGCAACTCAAATGTTGGGCCATCAGGAAGGGAGTCTGCATATCTTATGATTTCGTTTCTCGAAAATAGTCCAAGTCTATGGCTGCATTTACGACACGTCCAAATTGGCAGAGGTGTGCCCCATATTCTTTCCCTAGAAATACACCACGGTACTTTCTCTTTTATTATCTCCATGTATCTGTTTCTCGGAGCCTCAAAAAAATATTCAGCGCCAAGGGCAGCGGATAATGGCTTGTCCCCAAGTCGCTCAATCATATAGAAATACTCCCTTCTAGCAAGCCAGACTAACTTGTGATGTGAGCGCCAACAAGTGGGATACTGATGCTTCACTTTTCCTAGCAGTATGTACGCACCCGCCTCTTTCATTGCTTCAACAACCTTGACGTCGGCATCTCGTACAAACAGTCCTTGAAAAATGCCGGCCTCCTGAGTAAAGGCAACCCTATCATCTATAGGTATAAAGATCGGGATATTTCTTCTCTCAGCGGCTTGAAAGTCCTCTAGGCCGTTTGCCGGTGAAAGATGAACTATGCCGCTGCCAGTAGTCACATCGACAAATTCCTCAGCCACTACCGAATGGACTTTTGATTCATTAGCCAGATCGGCCAGGCCAGGAATCATAGACAAGAGTGGATGTATGTAATTTAGTCCTTCAAGTTCTCTGCCCTTCATGATTTGAACACTCGAATACTCGGCAATGTGTAAGTCCCTCATAAGATCTTCCGCGCGATCCTGACCAACAATCCATTCCTCTGACCCGACTTTTAGTCGCACGTAGTTTTGCTCTGGGTTTACAGCAATCATCTCGTCTGTCACAACAGTAAAGGGCATAGTGGTCCAGATCACCATATAGGCGTCGTCGTGGACCAGCTTTACCTTGTAATAAAAAGAGGGATCCTCAACAGTTCTGTATCCCTGATTAACTTCCGCATTACTTAAAGAGGTTTGGCATGACGGGCAATATGCCACAACTCTGAACCACTCCCTGAGGAGTCGATCCTTCCATGCTCTCTCGAGATACTTCCACTCTCTTTCTATGTATTTATCATGAAACGTCCAATAGGACTTGTCGTAATCAAATGACATCCCGAGAAGATTATCTACGAGAATCCATTTCTCATTGTACGTTTTAATTATTTTCTTGCAAGTTGCAACAATTTTTTCTATGCCAACCTTTCTTATGTTATCTATTTTATTTCCGGTCAGTCCTAACTCTTTCTCAGCCTGTAATTCAACGGGAAGACCTTGGCAATCCCACCCTGCCCTAAATACGACCCTTCTCTTTTGAAGTATGTTATAGCGATACCATAGGTCCTTGATTATTCGGCCGCGCAGGTGGCCTGCATGAGGTTCGCCATTCATTGTGGGCGGACCCTCAATGTATCCCACCAATTCACTGCTTCCACTCATCTCATTATCTATGAGAGAGTGCAAATCCAAAGAGTCGAGCCGTTTTCTTGTTTCCTCTTCCACTGCCTTGGCAATAAATTTGCCGCCCAGTTCCATTTATGGGATAGGCAAGCTCAGACCATTGTTTATATTTTTGCGAGCCACAATAGGAATATATTCGAAACAATTTGCATGAGATCGATTTGAAAGTATTAGATAGAGTAGGTCCTGGAACCAATCCTCCTGAAGTAATTAACGTCTTGGTAGAAATCCCAAAGGGAAGCTGTTTAAAATATGAATTTGATCCGGAGACAGGGCTTTTGTACGTCGACAGAAAATTATACACTGCAATGTTTTACCCATGTAACTACGGCTTTATCCCAGGGACTCTCGAACTAGACGACGACCCGGTTGATGCGCTTATTCTTGGAGACGATCCGATCGCGCCGCTATCTATAGTGAGGTGTAGGCCGATCGGAGTTTTGCTTACAGAAGACGAAGAAGGCCAAGACTCTAAGCTTATTGCAATTCCTATCTCAAAGATAGATCCTACGTATTCAAAAGCTAACGATATTAAAGACATTCCCGAGTACATTCAGAACCAAGTCGAACATTTTTTTGAACACTATAAAGAATTAGAACAAGGGAAGTTTGTAAGGGTGAAGGGCTGGGAAGGGAAGCAAGGAGCCATGGATAAAATATTAGAATCTATAAAGAGATACAGTGAAAAAATCCGAGCGATACAATAGGTCATGGTCTCCTGTACTTCAACGGTATTGTGATTCATGGTTAAAACTGCTCCCTTTCCCTCCTGTTTTGACGTCGTCAGAAGTTTGGAATAGGCATGAGGTAAAGAAGTAATTTTGCATCGTTCAGTATAAAGGGTCTATATTTAGAACTCCCGACATGCTACTGTATGCACCCTGCCTTATAGCTGTACTTTTACACGACCATAGATCGTGATATTCACAATGCCTTGTATTGGTCGCTCCACCTCATATAGGCCCTAATCATTTCCATGCTGATACTTGGTTTTCTTACCTTGAATATTTCTTTCAAGTCAGACATAGTAATAGCTCTGGGGTTCGAGGTTGCTTCCAAGCCTTTTCCACTCTCAAACAACTCATCGACAACCCTCAGCTGTGCGGCCTGACAAATATCCTTGATATCGCTTGCACTATAACCTTCAGCCGCCTTTGCTAGCTCATCGCATTTGAATATCCTATCCCTTTTCAAGGGCCTCGTATATTGACTAAATAAATTTGTTCTCGATGCGGCGTCGGGCAAGGTTACGTATATTCGCTTTTGGAATCTCCTCAAGAATCCCGCTTCCAAAGTCCAGGGTTTATTAGTCGCTCCTATAACATAGAGGAGAGACTCCTTTGATTTACCGTTGATCCCATCCATTTCGGTAAGGAATTGATTCTTCACTCTTACTTCTCCTCCTACCTCGCTGTTTCGTGCGCCTAGTAATGAATCTATTTCATCTATGAAAAGAAGAACTGGAACGTTCTCAGTCTCGCAAAGCTTTCGAGCCATAACAAATAGCTTCGACACATTTTTTTCTGCTTCGCCTAGCCACTTGCTCATCATGGAAGAAGCATCGACATTGATAAAATATCCCTCAATCTCTGCTGCGGCTGCTGCTGCCAGCAGCGTCTTTCCGCAACCTGGCGGGCCATATAACAACATGCCTCTTGGCCAACCCAAGGGAAAAAGATCGGGTCTTTTAGTTGGATACACTATAGACTCCCTGATAGCTCTCTTTGCATCTTCCAAGCCTATAACCTCGTCCCAGGACACCTCAGGTTTCTCCTTTAGCAAGAGGCCATCAAAGTCCGACTTGGATGTTTCACTAGCTTTGTTAGAGTCATCGTACGCATCCGAAGACTCGCTAGGATTCTGAACTTTTGAATGAGCTGAGTTTTTTTTCTGTTTGAGATAATGACCCTTCGCAGACTCCTCCGGGGCTGGACCAGATGTTTCCTGCGGCGTCTCGTCGGTAACGTCTAGGGTCATTTGCAATGCTTTAATTCTATTTTGATATGTGCTAGCTCTTTCCATGTATATTCTGTTCAATTTGTACTCTGGGTACACTTGGACAAGTTTTACCAGGGCTTCGATCGCCCTCTGATAAGACTGAATTGCCATTCCGCGGGAGCCCTCAGAGTCTAGTCTGATTGCCTCGGCAGCATATTTGCTGGCGCTGTTTTCTAATTCCTGAGGAGCTAAACTCATTATAATTACCGGTAAACTAGAGTCAGATTACGGTTTGAATTACTATGATGTAAATCTATATTGTTTAAGAAACAAAATAATTTGCACTAAGCCACCGAATGTTGCCTGTTGTAGAGAAGCAGGCATGGGACATGCTTTAGAAGATGGGCAATATCACTGTCAGGTCTTGCAAGAGAATCCTTATGTCTAATGATTAATCGTTGACGTCAGATTTCTGCTACAACCCGAACTCTCATTGTGGAGTGTAGATCGTCTGGCTTTTTCCCCTGAAGACGAGAATAGAAGTATAACAGAAACTTGGAACAGGCCGAAGTGGCTTCCTCACTATAGCCTTGGTGTTGTTGCACTTGTTCGTGAGGAAGCATAATCGGCGATTTCTCTTAGTCTAAAATTTCACGGTAGGAAAAATAGCTTCAAGTTCTACTGTATTATGTCAAACTCTTTCAACGCGTTCGGCAACTCTTCTATGATGTCAGACGCGACCATGTGCAGTCCCACCCTTTGGTATGCTAAAGATGCAGCAACTCCATTGAAGTATACTCCGAAAAGGCAGGCGTCGAAGGAGCTCATCCTGCTGCGGAATCCCGCTACCATCCCAGATAATATATCGCCGGTCCCACCCACCGTCATTGCAGGGGTACTTCTTTTTATAACAGATAATTTCTTATTATCACAAATTACATTCACAGGTCCCTTAAGAACGATAGTAATGTGGTGTCTTCTTGCCATTTCTTGAACGTTTGCTACTTGGTCTGATTCTTCATTGCCTGCCTCCTCTCCGAACATTCTTTTGTATTCTCCCGGATGAGGAGTAACGATCGCTCCGGAGCCAGAAATATCATCCAATATTGAGGGAATAAGGGCGGCCGCGTCTAACACTATTTTCGTATCCTTCTCCCCAAGCCGCCTGAGAAGAGATTTCAATGCTTCTGGTTTAGATATAGTCATACCCATCCCTATAGCAGCCGAGTCAGGTTTCTTTGGGAGCAGTCTACCTAATCGATTCGCGGCACCCACTGTCAATTTGTCATCTGGTAGCGGGAGAACGATTGTGTTTGGAGACAAGGCCCTAGTGGGCAATGTGTTTGACTTTGGCACAGCGGTATAGACCAAGTCAGCCCCAGATCTCATCGCAGCCATTGACGCAAGTATTGGCGCTCCATGATATATCCTGTTCCCGCCCACAATCAGAACCGTCCCATTGTCTCCTTTCCTAGAACCACTGAGCCGCGGAACTATGAGCTTTTTGATTAGGCCAGTATTTAATTGAACTACCTCCGACAACTGTAGGTACTTAGACTTTCGACTCTACAATTAATCCTTGCGTACTTATTTACTTCAAAGCACTATTAACTTCCGGGAATTAGCCGACGAGAATTGATGCATCTCCTGAAGGCTCGAGGGTTAAGCATTATACAGCTTCTTGAATCTACGCTTTAGCCTGTTTCCGCATATTAAGCATTGGTGCGTGTTGGGACCGTAACCTCTTCCACAGGTATGACAATATGAAATCCATTTCCGAACGTGCCTGATACCCTTGGTCCCTAAAGGCTTTATTGAAATTCCAAGAAGTATTGCTGTGTTTTCGACTGCATAGTCATCGGATATCAAAGTTTTTCTCAATTGATAAGCGAGCGCGAGAACAGAAATATCGGCTGCTGACAGTTTTGACGAATCTCCAGAATTTCTTATGACTCTGTTTACTTCTTTGATGGATTCTTCATCAGGATCTACTATCCTCAGTTTGTCGGCTTCCACAAGGGTATCCAGTAGAGAATACGAACCTTTCAGGTGTCGAACCTCGTTAAATACCAGAATTGTAGTATAGGATTTTGTAAAGGTCGTGAATGGAAGTCCGACATAGAAGGCATTTGCGTCTAGAATATATTCATTTGAATCCGAGTTTTTCAAGTTGTCGGATCCCCCTTTTTTTCATTCTTAGGAAACATGCATCAATAGGAGAACGAGAAATTGTTATTTTTTGTTCAGCTGGTATCGTATGAGTTTCCTGTCCATCAAGTGTTAATGTACTTTCATGTGAACTCTTTATTTGAATATCTTCGACCGGAAGCACAAGAAAGGGAAATCTACTAATGGATGCGACAGGGCTTAGCATCAAGCAATGTAAACTTTCATGAAGTATCGGACCGCCCACTGAAAATGAATGTCCCGTTGATCCTGTTGGAGTAGAAACAATTATTCCATCCATTTTCTCTTCAATTTTTTCCCCCATAATTGTGATTGATAATAAGGGAGTCCTCGTCAGACTCACTCTCGTCAATAAAATATCATTGAGCACTGGAACGGTCCTTATCCCCTTTGTGGAAGCCTGTATACGCATCCGGCAGTCTTGAAAATGATTACCTGAAAGAAGCGATTGGACAATGTACTCAAGAGACCCGCTTCTCAGCTCTGACAAGATCCCTTTGTGCCCTCCGATATTAATGCTCAGTACTGGTATTTGAAACGGAGGTATTCTAAAAGCCTTAAGAGTCGTTCCGTCGCCTCCAATTGCAAGAATTAGGTCAGGGTCAAGTTCCCCGATAGATTCAGCACTAATGGAGGTCATATTCTCGCCGCTTAGTGGATGCATAGCATAGACTTTTACCTTCCTTCGAAGCAACAGTTCGCTAACGCCTGTTGCGGTCCTGTAAGCTTCGTCGCTACTTGTCTTGGTTATTATTACGACGTTTTGAATAATCTTCGACATGGTGGAGCTGGAACCTCTGTAACTTTAGTAGTCAGCGGGGCATCTAATATATCATGCACAGTCTTGGCCGGCAGATTAGACTTATACCTTAGCGGTGACAACGAAAGATTGGGCGTAGTGAAATTACATGGAAGCCGGAACGTTGATGGCTGTTTGCTCTTACGTTAGTGGTAAAAATATGAATGATCCTATCGCTCAATCGCAACTATTAGTTTAGTTTCAGCGGAGGTTTAAATAGCGCTAATTTTTAACATTAGTAATTTTAGGGCCGATAGCTCAGCTTGGTGGAGCGTTCGACTGATAATCGAAAGGTCGAGGGTTCAACTCCCTTTCGGCCCATGTTGGAATTAGTTCTCAATTGGTATTCTAGGGAAAAAAATAGTAACATCCAAGAACAAGGGATATCTGAATCTCATTCAGACCCTACAGCTTGTTCATTTTCGCCATCAATTCACGGGTGACCAAGGAAAAATACACCTATAGACTCACTAAATACCTATACAAGTGACCGTCCCAGATGGAATTTGCGTCATTCCGCTGTCTCGAACACCCATGTCGTTACTTGGGTGTTTTCCATGGCCCAGAGTCATCAGTGCTTCAGT
>OCZS010000017.1_pt1 | contig 48346 bp, 51 predicted proteins | sample 1539071 | NCBI WGS metagenome assembly OCZS01 (sample SAMEA3113584, study PRJEB22503) | soil metagenome
GTTCTCGTCGCACCAGCTCCTCGTACCGCTCGACCTGTCCGGTAGCCTCCAGCGCCGCCATCAGGACCGCTTCGCGACTTCCGTGACCGAAGAGATCCGAGGCCGGCGGCCGCAGCAACGACGTCGCATCCACGTCGTCGTCGACGACCAGACTGTCCAGACCCCGTACCACTGCTACGGGCCGTCGGCCGAGCTTGCCCTTCGCAAGGTCGGCGGCCGCGGCAAGCTCGTCGCCGACCGCCATAGCCGTCACCTCGAGCGGGTTGCCGTACGGGTCGCGGGCCCCGGCGTAGTCCTGGACCAGGCGCACTCCGGCAGCACCAATAGCCTGGTCCGTCTGGCCGATCCGCCATGCCCGACCGGCGGTGTCGGAGATGATCACGCCCAAGCGGACCTGGCAGCGAGCGACCAAACCATCTCGGAGTGTCCGCGCGCTGCGGTCGGGGTCGGAAGGCAGCAGCAGGATCGATCCGGCCGCCACGTTGGAACTGTCGACTCCGGCCGCGGCCATGGTCAGCCCGGTGTGGGTACGCACGATCTGCGTCTGGTCGCGAGCGGCCACTGTCCGAGCCGTCTCCGCGTCGATAGCTTGCTGGCGCTCGGCCGCTGAGCGCATGCGGCCCTCGGCCTTGCTGATGATCTTGGATGTGACGACCACGATGTCGCCGTCGCGAAGCGGACCCTCAGCTGCTGCCGCGACCGCGTCAGTCACAAGCTCGGCCAGGTCCGTGCCCACGCTTACCTCACCGATCCCGGCCGGCGCGAAGATAGTGATCACGAATGGGTTTCGCTGTGCATGGGCGCGATCAGGACCAGGCGGTCTTGATCGCGTAGTGGACGAAAGCAGAAGTGACGTCTGGATCGGACATGACCAGGTCCGCGACGGCGACCCGCAGGCCAGCCTGCTCGACCGCTGCCGCTGTTGACGCGTCGCGCAGGTCCATCGTCCAGACATCGAGTACCCCACCGGCCGTTCGCGCCCCGTAGTGCAGGCCGATCGACGCTGCGTCGACCTCGACGCCGATCGCGGGCAGCAGCCGATGAGCCATGCCCAGCACGGGGGCGCCGCCCAGCACTCCGGCGAAACCGACCACGGTGGCTGGCGATTGCCGGACCGCCTCAGCGATCCCGGGAACGCCCAAGATGGGGCCGATCGAGACGACCGGATTACTGGGAGCGATCAAGATCAAGTTCGCCCGAGCCAGCCGGTCGATCACTCCGGGAGCCGGGGTGGCGACATCTAATCCAACCATGATCACGTCGAGAGCATCCGGCTCGGCGTGCAATCGGACCCAGTACTCCTGGAAGTGGACCGCTCTCCGGCCGTCTGGCGCGGAGTCATCGGCGATCAGGACGTGCGTCTCCACTCGATCGTCCGACATCGGCAGCAGCGACAGCAGGGGGTCCGACGACAGCCAGCGGGTCGCCAGGGTGGTGGTTACCTCCGACAACCGGTGGCCGGCGGTGAGCATCTGAGTACGGACCAGATGGGTGGCGATGTCCCGATCGCCAAGCGAGAACCACGACGGCTCGGCCCCGTACGCCGCCAGCTCGGACAGCACCGCCCAGCTCTCGTCTCGCCGACCCCATCCGCGGACGGGATCATGACCGTCACCCAGTGCGTACATGATCGTGTCGAGATCCGGGCAGACACGGAGCCCGTGCACCGTGATGTCATCGGCGGTGTTGCCGATGATCGTGAGCTCGGCGTCTGGAAATGCCCGTCGAACCCCGCGCGCGAACCGCGATCCGCCGACGCCACCGGCCATGATCACGATGCGCACCGGACCAGTTTTTCATAGGCTGAGTGGGTGGACGGACTGCGACGGCTCCGCGAGCCCGCCGCCTTCGCGGTCCTGGCGGTGCTGCTGTTGCAAGTGCTGATCACCTGGGTCGAGTACGTCGCGTACGGCTCCGTCAGCTTGCGGACGCCGGAGACGCTGACGATTCTCGTGCTCGGTCTGATTGTGGCGAGCTGCGTTGTAGGTGAGCGCACCGTTCATGCGCGGATACTGACGGTGCTGGCCGTGATGGGCAGCGCGCTGTCGATTCTGACGTCGGTGACCCTCGCGATCATCGCGCCGACGACCGGGCCAGAGTCGACCGTCATCGTCTGGCTGGACCTGCTGCTGGATCTGGTGGTGCCGGTGCTCGTGATCCTGGGGCTCGCCAAGCTGCCTACCAGGCAATCACCTGCCCAACAGGCGATCGCACAGTCACCGGCCATCACCGACGCCGAGCCGACTGACCCTGGCCCAGCTGCCTTGCCGAGCTCTCAGCTCGAGCCGGTGTGGCAGCCTGATGCCGCCTCCGGTGTGGCCTGGCAAACGGCCGGCGACGCGGCGGTCGGCGCCCCTGCGTCTGGCTGGGGCACTCCCGGCGAAGCCAGCGGCTGGCAGCCGAATCCCGATGACGAGAATCCCTCCCCCGGGGATCGGTCCGACCCCGAATCCTGATCTGGCGATCTGAGGGCCGGAAGCAGAAGTGCCCAATATCAGGTTTCCTCTTGACTTTCGAGTATTTACGGGCATGTAATTTCATATGTGTCATTTGCTTAGCGAGAAGTTGAACCTGCTCGATCCACAGCTCGCTCGAACGGCACATCCCGCTGCCCGGTCGACCCGCGAAGTCGCCGGCTCAGGCGGGCCGCTCAGTTGGGGTCGAGGAGGTTTTCGGAATGCAGGAACGTGACGTCGACGAGGACGGTGCGCTCGGCTGGCAGGAACGTGCGTTGTGCGCGCAGACCGACCCCGAAGCGTTCTTTCCGGAGAAAGGCGGGTCCACTCGGGAGGCGAAGAAGGTGTGCCTGTCCTGTGACGTGCGCGGCGAATGCTTGGAGTACGCGCTCGCACACGATGAGCGATTCGGCATCTGGGGCGATCTCAGCGAGCGCGAGCGACGCAAGCTCAAGAAGCGCGCCGTCTGAGGCATTAAAGTAGGGGCGCCCAGCCGGGCGCTCCACCGCTGTGCTTGCACCACACGTGCTTGGCACAGTGCACGTGGCGGCGCCTAGCCCGTCGAGGGGAAACCCGCAGCGAGGAAAGACAGTTGTCCGCAGGTGCCGAAACCCAGGAGGGGTGGGCCCATCTCCGAACCTCTAGCGTTGGATCCTCGGAAGAGGATCCGTGGGCATGGACGGCCAAAGATGATACAGAAGACGACCGGGTAGACCTCAGCGGCTGCCATGTCGTCGCCGTCCTGGTGGCGATGGATGCGGCCCGGTGGCTGCCCGGCACCCTGGCTGCGCTTGCTGCGCTGACGCACCGGCCCACCCGGCTGATCGCGATCGACAACGCCAGCACCGACTCAACGAGAGCCTTACTCGATCGCGCTGCTGACCAAGGTCTGTTCGACGCGGTGTATGACGGCAAGAGGTCGTACGGATTCGGTGCTGCGGTGAAGGCCGCTCTTGCTCGGGATCGGCGCGAAGCCGGCGAACAGCATGAGGCGGGTTCGGCGGTTGTCGGAGATCGCAGCCGGTGGCTCTGGTTACTGCATGACGACGCAGCGCCCGCTCCGGATGCGCTGTCGCGGCTGCTCACCCATGTCGTGGTTGATCAGAGCATCGACATCACCGGCCCGAAGCTGGTGCTACCGAAGAGCCGGCACAGCGGGCAGCGGCTGGCTGAGATCGGGGTGAGCATCTCAGGTACTGGACGCCGTGACCTCCAACTCGAACCAGGCGAAATCGACCAGGGACAGCGCGATGAGCCCGGCGAGCGGCTCGGCGTTTCGACCTGCGGAATGCTGGTTCGCCGCGGAGTATGGGAGGACTTGGGCGGGTTCGACCCAGGCCTGCCGATCTTCCGTGACGGCGTCGACTTCGGTTGGCGCGCTCATCTGCGTGGCTATCGGGTGGTGACGACTCCGCTAGCGCGGATGACCCATCGAGAGGTGGGCCGGGCGGGACTGCGGCCGAAGAGCGCGTCGAGTCGGCGCCCAGGCAAGGTGGATCGGCAGCTGGGCATGCAGGTCGTCGCCGCTCATGCGCCGGCCATGCGACTGCCGCTGGTCTGGCTTCGACTGATATGGAGCTGCCTGCTGCACGCGGTGGGTTACCTGCTCGGCAAGGTACCGAGTCGGTCGGTGGATGAGTTGGCCGCTCTGGGCTCGTTCCTCATACATCCAGGCCGGATCCGCGCCGCCCGCCGCCGAGTGGCGGGCCTGCATCGCGCCCCTGACGCCGAGGACCGGATCGAGTTGCTCCGTCCGCCCTGGTGGTCAGGCCTGAGGCTGGCTGGCGAGGCACTGCTCGGCAGCGCGTCGCAGCGCTATCGCTCGGTCGCCGGTGACTCGGATGCGGTTTCGCTTGACGAGCTCACCGGCGATGACTTCAGCTCCGTGGCGGAGGAGAAGCCCAAGAGCCCGTGGCTCAGCCCGGCCGTCCTGGCCGCGGTCGGCACCGCGGCTGCCAGCGTGGTGGCCAGCCGGAGCCTGTTCGGCACGGGCGCGCTCGTCGGCCCTGCGCTGCTGCCCGCGCCGTCTTCCTTGGGCCAAGCTTGGGTTGCCGCCTGGGAAGCGATCCCGGGTGCTCCGGGTCAGATCAGTCCGCCATGGCTCACCTTGGTCGCGCTCGGTTCCACGTTCCTGGCCGGCCAGCCGGAGTGGTTGGTAACGCTGCTGATCTGCGGGATTGTGCCGCTGGCCTTGCTCGCGGCGTACCCAGTGACCCGCCGGGTGATCGAGAGCCGGCGGGTGCGTGTATGGGTCGCCGCAACCTACGCGCTGTTACCCGTGCTACTCGGTGCCACCAATCAGGGCCGGCTCTCGCTGAGCGTCTTGGCGGTAGGTCTGCCATTGCTCGTTTTGGCCGTGCGGGCGCTTGTCCTGCGCAGGGTGCGCACTCCCGAAGCCTGGCGCGGCGGTTGGGGTGCCGGCGTGGTGCTCGTCGTGTTCATCGCCTTTGAGCCATCCATGATCATCTTTGCCGTCCTGGTCGCCGCTCTCGGCGCCGTCGCGCTGCGCCGCACCCCACGCAAGATCGGCCGCATTGGCATCGCGCTCGCGGTGCCTGTCTTCGTCCTGGCGCCATGGTGGCCGACGCTGATTGCGGTGCCTGGTCGGCTGTTCGTCGGACCTGATTCGCCTGTGGCCGATGCCGTCGCCACCTCGGGCGCCAAGGCTCCCGACGTCTGGCAGCTCTTCGTCGGCCAGGGACTGGGTGTAGGCCTGCCACCAATGTGGCTCAGCGCCGTGGTATTCGGCGTGCTGTGGCTGGTGGCGCTGCTGGGTCTTGTACGGCAGCCACGGCGTCGGACCATCCTTGCCGCCTGGACCGTAGCCCTGCTAGCGGTGGCCATGGCCGTTGTCTTGTCTCGGCTGGTGGTCAGCGTGCCGCCGACCGGTACCGAAGTTCGGCCGTGGGTGGCTGGCTACCTCCTCATCGCGTTTGCCGCGTTGGCTCTCGCCGGTGGGGCTGGACTGGAGGCGCTGGCATCTGAACTTAGTGTTCGCAGCTTCACCTGGATGCAGCCGGCCAGTGTGCTGGCCTGGGTGGCAGTCGCTGTGGTCACACTGGCCGGTGCCGGCTGGTGGGTCTGGGCAGGTGCCCGGGGACCGATCGATCGCGCCCATCTCGACGCGATTCCGCCGTATGTTCTCAATGCGGCAACGTCGGACGCGCGGACCCGCGTTCTTGCGATTGACGTTTCCGAGGGTCAGGCGCGCTATTCGGTCGTCGCTGACGATCAGCTCCGGCTCGGTGCTGCCGATCGAGGCGGCACTTTCGGTGGCTCCGTGGCAGCCCGGCAGCAGACCGAGGACCTGGTGACTCGGCTGGTGGCCGGCACCGCGGACGCCGACCTGGCACCTCAGCTCGCTGATCTGGGCATTGGGTACCTGTGGGTGACGGGAGCGGACGAGGAGGCCCAGGCGCGGATCGACAACACGCCCGGACTTGGCGCCGCGAGTGGCAACGAACGCAGCATCGTCTGGCAACTCGAGCCGGCGGTGACCCGCGCCGGGGTCGTCGATTCGGCCGGTCGTAGTCCCGTTGAGTCGGGCACCGTCCCGGCTGGAGCACCAGGCCGCGAGCTCCGGATCGGGGAAGCGGCCGATCCCCGGTGGGAGGCGACGCTTGACGGCGAGTGGTTGACCGCCCAAACGGCAGGCTGGCAGCAGGGGTTCGCGCTTCCGCCCACCGGTGGCTCCGTCAACTGGACCCTGCGAGCGCCGTGGCGCTGGTTGCTGGTGGGACAGCTCGCCGCTCTACTGGTTGCCGCGGTGCTGGCCGCACCGGCGATCCGGCGGCCTGAAGTACGCGACCCCACCAAGTCGGCGCGCCGGGCGGCCATCGGAACGGAAGTGTCAGAGTGAGTGACCGCGATTTCACGCTCCGGCTGGGGCGCCGGACACTCGGCCGTCGAGCGGTAAGTCTGGTCGCCCTCACCGCCGCGCTGCTGCTGATCGGCGGGGGTGGGTCTCTGCTGGGCGCCGAGTCGGCTACCAACGGTGCCAGCCGGGTCGCTCTGGTCGGCCGGACGACGAATGTCTGCACCGTCTCAAAGGACGAGGACACCCGGAGCAGCGTGGCGGCTGTCGCGGTCCGCCGGGAGCCGGAACGGCGGGGGGAGTTGCACGCCGAGCCGCTGTCGGGCGGCGAGGCCGAACTCGAGCTGACCGAGCAAGGCAAGGGCGAGACGTTGGCCCAACCCGACGGCACCGTCCTCATCTCCGCCGACGGCGCGATGGCCACTGGAGCGAGTGCCGCGGTTCTCGGGACGGCCACCACTGGCGACCAGGCCGGGCTGATGGCGGCGCCGTGCTCAGCACCAACCACCGTGCACTGGTTTCCGGGCGTCGGATCGGGCGACACCGACAGAACTCAGTTGATCTTGACCAACCCGGATGATGCCCAGGCGGTGGTGGATCTACGGTTCTTTGGTCGCCGAGGCCGGGTGGCCGTACCTGGCAGTCCAAACATCACCGTGGCGGGGCGAAGCACCCGGACCCTCACGATCAGTGCACTGGTGCAAACCGAGGGGCCGCTGTCTGTCGCCGTCCGGACGAGTTCTGGCCGGATTGCCGCCATTGCCCGGGAGTTGCGGCGTTTCAAGGGCGAGCCCGCCGGAGCTGACTGGCAGCTCGGCGCTGCGGCCCCGGCGGTCTCGGTCGTTATTCCTGCCGTACCGGAGGGTGACGGCGTCCGTCGCCTCGTGGTCACCAATCCCGGCACGGTCCGAGCAGCGGTGACGATCTCCGCACTTGGCATCCAGGGGGAATTCGCTCCGGCCGGGGCAGAGACTCTCGATCTTGAACCGGAGAGTACGGCGGAAGTCGACCTCACGACCGGGTTGGCCGGCGAGCCGGGCGCAATCAAGCTGAGTAGCGATCAGCCGGTGACTGGTGCGGTGCTCTCTACCGCGCGACGGGAATCGGCTCAGGGAGACGTGGCAATCCAGTCGGCCGCGATACCGCTGGTCCGTGATGGCGTCAGCGCCATCGCGACCGCGGACGGAACCGACAGCGACCTGATCCTGACCAACGGCTCAGACGTGGACACGCCGGTCACGTTGGAGGTCTTCAGCTATGCCGGCGTCAGCCTGCGAACCGACGATGTGCTGCTGACGGAGAACACGACCGCTACTCGCCGTATCACCTCGCCAGCGCCGTCGTACGTGGTGGTGCGAGTCCCACAGGGATCCGGCGTCTATGGCGGGATCCGGCTGGCTCAGCCGGAGGGCGACGTGGCGGGCTTGGCGACCATCCCGCTGACGTCACCGGACGTGGCCAGTCGGGCCCCGGTGCCCGTCCCAGATCCCGCGATCGGCCGCTAATCTGCGGCCTCGGGCCGGCCGCTCAGTCCTCCTCGCTGAGGCCCTCGGGGTCGATCTCGTCGACGCTGCGCCCTGTCAGGGCGGACAGTTGCTCGACAATGGTCCGGTACACCAGGATGCGCAGCCCGCGGCGGCTGGCGGCTCTGTGCTCCAGCGGGCGTCGGAAGACCACCACACGCGCGGGCTGATCGGGAACCGCGTCAACCGCGGCCGCCAGGGGCACCCGTGGGCCGGTCCAGGCCGATTCCAGATACGGCACGTCCTCAATGCCGATGGCCACTCCGGCGAGGGCGTCGGGGCACTGACGGCTGATTCGGTCCACCGCCGCCTGCACTGCGTCGCCGAAGAACTCCGACTTGCCGGCACGAGCTGGAGGTGACGCGGCACGTGGGTTCATCGGGCCGGCGAGCGCGAGCGGTCCGCGCAGTCCGCGCCCATGCCGGTCCCGCCCACGTGCAGGCATACCTGTCACCCTAGCCGCCGAGATGCGGCCGGCCACCTCGCGCACTTTGCTGCGCTTGACACGCGCTCGCGCTACCACGTCCGCGGCGGAGCGGCCGGTAGCCTCACGCACATGAGGACGCGGCGGTGTTCGCGAGCCGGCTGCTCCGGCTCGGCCGTGGCCACCTTGACCTACGTCTACGCCGACTCGACCGCGGTCCTCGGACCCTTGGCCACCCAGGCTGAGCCACACTGTTACGACCTGTGCGCGTCCCACGCCCAGGCGCTCTCAGCGCCACGTGGCTGGGAAGTGATCCGGCTGGTCGTCGACGACGAACCCAGACCTACCACCGACGACCTGCTGGCCCTGGCCGACGCCGTCCGGGAAGTCGGCCTGTCCTACGACCCGGCGGCAGCGGAGGAGCGCAGGCCACGACCCGCCGGGATCGTCGAACTGGGCCGACGCGGGCATCTCACAGTGTTGGCCGATCCGGGAACGTAGATCACCGCTAGTATTCCCGCGATGATCACGCGCGGAATCTTCAAGGCCAACGACATCCGCGGGGTAACCGAGGGTGCAGCGCCCGAGTGGGATGAGGCGGGTGCACACGCCATCGGCGCTGCGCTGGTGGACGTCCTCGATCTCACGTCCGCGGAGGGGTCGCTGGTATTGGGCCGCGACATGCGCCTGAGCAGCCCCGGGATGTCGGCAGCGTTCACCGAAGGCGTTCTCAGCCGCGGAGCAGACGTGGTCGATATCGGGTTGGCCAGCACCGACGAATTGTGGTTCGCCTCGGGGCGGCTCGACCTACCCGGCGCCATGTTCACCGCCAGCCACAATCCGGGCGACTACAACGGGATCAAGTTCTGTCTCGCCGGAGCGAAGCCGATCGCTCCCGAACAACTTGTGGCCATCGCCGACCGAGCGACGGGCTCGCCGTCTCCTCCGGCGGACCAGCGCGGGAAGCGAACCGAACAGGATCTGCTGCCTGCCTACGCTGAGCATTTGCATTCCTTGGTCGACCTGTCGAAGATTCGCCGGCTGACCGTGGTCGTAGACGCGGGGAACGGGATGGCGGGGCACACCCTGCCGGCCGTGCTGGGGCGAAGCAATCTGGAGCTGATCGGTCTCTACACCGACCCCGATGGCAGTTTCCCGAACCACCCCCCTAATCCGCTCGAGCCGGAGAACCTGGTCGATGCTTCTCGGGCCGTACGCGAGCGGGAGGCGGACCTCGCCCTGGTCTTTGACGGCGATGCTGATCGATGCTTCGTCCTCGACGAGCGGGGCGCGGTGGTGAGCCCGTCAGCCATCACCGCGATGATCGCCAGTGCCGAACTGCGGCATCTGCCCGGCGCGACCATCGTCTGCAACAAGATCACGTCCTGGACCGTACGGGAGGTGGTCAAGGCAGCCGGCGGCAAGATCGTGATCACCCGGGTAGGTCACACGTTCGTCAAGGCGGCGATGGCTGAGCATGACGCGGTCTTCGGCGGCGAGCACTCGGCGCACTACTACTTCCGCGACTTCTGGGGCGCTGACACCGGCATGCTGGCCGCCTTGCACGTCCTGGCCATGGTGGGCGCGACGAGGCAACCGCTATCCGAGCTGGCGACCGGGTTCACTCGGTACGCGGCTTCAGGAGAGATCAACTCCCGGGTCGAGGATCAACAAGTGGCGATGGAGCGGGTGGCCGCCGCCTTCGCCGGTCGCGGCCAGCAAGATCGCGTCGACGGGCTCACCGTGGCCGGTGCCGAATGGTGGGTCAATGTGCGGCCGTCCAACACCGAGCCGCTGTTGCGGCTGAACGTCGAGGCGGCAACCGAAGAAGCCATGGCGGCGCTCCGCGACGAGACGTTAGGTTTGATCCGCGCATAGCGATCGCATGTCGCGGTGCCCGAGGAGGAACTGCATGGCCGTCGAATTGGCCGCGGAACTGCTGGAGATTCTGGCCTGCCCTAATTGCCACGGCGCGCTCGCCGTTGATCATGAGCGGGACGAACTGGTCTGCCTGGCCGCCGACTGCGGATTGGCGTACCCCGTGAGGGAGGGCATTCCGGTGCTGCTGATCGACGAAGCGCGGCGCCCCGACGGCAACTGAGTGTCGGAAGATCGATGACCGTCTTCGACGACTCGTCGCTGGAGAACCGGGACGCGCTCGCGTCCGCCGACCCCATTCTGCGCCGCCTTGCCGAGGCCGGCGCGCGGGTGCGCAGGGAGACCGCCGACGCCATCGAGCCGATCGCCCAACTGCGCGACTTGCCACAACCTCGGGCGGTGATCGCCGCCGGCTCGGAGGCTCGGTTCATTCGCGCGATGCTCGAACCGGTCTGTCCAGTGCCGTTTGTCGCCTGGCCGGCCCACGGGCTGCCCGGCTGGGTGGGTGCTTTGGATCTGGTCATCGTGATGGCCAGCGACCATGCCGCCCCGGGATTGATCGCAACGGTCCACGAGGCGGTACGACGCGGTTCGCAGTTGATCATCGCCTGCCCGAAGGCGTCACTGATCGCCGAACACGCGGCGTCTCGTTCGACGACCCTGTTACCCACCACCACAGCTGACCCGCTAGCGGCGGCCATCGTCATGTTGGCGGTACTGAACGAGATGAAGCTCGGACCGGAGGTCAGGCCTTATCTCGTCGCCGATGCGATGGATCTGGTGGCCGAGGACTGCTCGCCGTTCGCCGATGTGGCCGAGAACCCGGCGAAGGACCTGGCGTTGGCGCTGGCGGACGCGCAGCCGCTGGTCTGGGGCGGTTCGGTGCTGGCGGCACGAGCGAGTCGTCGGCTGGCGGAGGCACTTCGAGCCGCCAGCGGCCGAGCCGCGCTGGCCGCCGACGCCGACGAGTTGCTGCCGATCATGGAGACGGTAGGCCCCCGAGACCCGTTCGAGGATCCCTTCGAGGACGGTGTCTCGGCGGATCGCCGGCCGACGCTGCTGCTCCTGGACGACGGGAACAACGAGACGATCATCCGTAGTGATCATGCCCGGCTCCTCGCCGCCGCGGAGCGGAACGATGTGCGGATTTGCACCATCGCCCACCAGACCGGGTCGGATGTTGAGCGCTACGCCACGTTGTTGCACACCGGCATGTTCGCCGCGGTCTACCTGGCGGTGGGGCTTGGGCGAAGCCTGGAACGGTGAGCCGGCCCTCCGGTGACGCGCCGCCGCGGCTGCCGCACGGGTATACCAACGCAACCTTCGCCGAGCCCCGTACGTGCTCCGGCGAACGAACCGTCGTGAAGCGGTATCTCGGACCGGACGCGGAAGAGCGACTCAGCATCGAGGTCCAGGCGCTCCAGCTGTTGGCGGGCCGCTTCCCGGTGCCACCCCTCCTTGAGCACGACAACAGTCGGATCGTGGTCGGCTATCTGGCGGGCGTACCGGGTCAGGAACTGCTCGAGCGGAAGCCGCAGCCGGTCCTCCAGGAGGTTGGACGGGTGGCGCGAAGGCTGCACGGTCTGGACCTTGGTGGGTCTTTCGGTCAACCGGTAGAGGGCTCGGTGCTCGTGCACGGCGACTTCGGCCCGCAGAACATGCTGTTCGACCCCAGTGATCAGGTGACGGCCGTCGTCGACTGGGAGTTTGCGCACCTAGGGCACCCAATCGAAGATCTCGCCTGGGCTGAGTGGATCGTGCGCACGCACCATCCGCACCTGACAAACGCGCTGGCAGCGCTGTTCGACGGGTATGGGATCCACCCGCCGTGGTCGCAGCGACACTCGGCCATGCTGGCCAGGTGTTCCGAGCTGCTGGCATTCGCGCGGCGCTGGTCAGCTGACTCTGCCGGTGTCTGGCAGCGGCGGATCGAGGCGACGGAGGCCTTCGCCGAATAGCGACGAGACGGTCACCGTCTGGCAGGATTGCGACCGTGAGTGCAGAGGGTGGAACCAAGGCCGTCGTCGCGGCCCTGACCGCAAACATTTTCATCGCAGTTACGAAGTTCGGTGCCTGGGCGCTGACCGGCGCGTCCTCGATGCTGGCTGAGGCCATCCACTCCGTCGCCGACGCAGGCAATCAGGTGCTGCTCCTGGTGGGCGGCCGCCGAGCCAAGCGTGCGGCGACGCCAGAACACCCGTTTGGATACGGCCGGGAGCGTTACGTCTTCGGCTTCATCGTGGCGGTAGTGTTGTTCAGCGTCGGTGGCCTTTTCGCTCTCTACGAGGCGTATCACAAGTACCACGAAGTGCACGCGGGCGAGCCCAATCTGCTCCTCGAGGGGCGCTGGTGGTGGGTGCCGCTGGTCGTGCTGACCGCGGCGATCATCGCCGAGACGTTTTCCTTCCGGACCGCGATCGTGGAGTCCAACAAGGTGCGAGGCAAGCAGGGCTGGAACAGGTTCATCCGCTCGGCCAAGGCACCAGAACTGCCCGTGATCCTGCTCGAGGACTTTGCCGCGCTGCTCGGGTTGATCTTCGCTCTGTTCGGGGTTGGGATGACACTGCTCACCCAGAATGGCTACTACGACGTCATCGGCACGGCGATGATCGGACTGCTGCTGGTCTTGGTCGCGGTTGCGCTCGCCATCGAGACCAAGAGTCTGCTGTTAGGGGAGGCTGCCAGCCTGGAAGCCGTCTCCCGCATCGAGCACGCCATCAACGGCACGCCCGGCGTGGAGCAGCTTATTCATATGAAGACGCTGCACCTTGGCCCTGAGGAGGTGCTCGTGGCAGCCAAGATCGGGGTGAGTCAGTCCGCCAGCGCCGGGGAGGTTGCCGAGACAATCGACCGGGCGGAGGTGAACATCCGAGAAGCGGAGCCCATGGTGACAGCTCTCTACCTAGAGCCGGATATCTACAAACATGACTACGCGCCCGCCGTTCGCCCCGAACGACCGGCGGCGCCGAGCCACTAGCAGGTCTGTGCTGGCGCTGCTGCAGGGGCGCTCGATTCGGAGCGAGCTCATACCTCCCCTAGGCTTTGCCCCATGGATTTTCGCGTTGCCGACTTAAGCCTGGCCACATTCGGGCGCAAAGAGATCAGCCTGGCCGAGCACGAAATGCCCGGCCTCATGGCCATGCGGGCGCAGTACGCAGACGCCAAGCCGCTGGACGGGGCAAAGATCGCCGGCTCGCTGCACATGACGGTGCAGACGGCCGTGCTCATCGAGACGTTGGTCGCGCTCGGTGCCGATATCCGCTGGGCCAGCTGCAATATCTTCTCCACCCAGGATCATGCGGCCGCCGCGGTCGTCGTGGGTCCCGAGGGCACTCCCGAGGAGCCGCGCGGTGTGCCGGTGTACGCCTGGAAGGGCGAGACGCTCGCCGAGTATTGGGAATGCACCGATCAGATTCTCAGCTGGCCGGATGGCGAGTTCGCGAACATGATCTTGGACGACGGCGGCGATGCGACGCTGCTGGTGCACAAGGGCGTCGAGTACGAGAAGGCCGGCGAAGTGCCCCAGGCAAGCGATTCCGACCCGGAAGAGTGGCACGTCCTGCTTGACCTGTTGGGTCGCACGATGACCCACGGGCGGTCGTGGACCGAGATCGCCAACCACATTCGAGGCGTCACCGAGGAGACCACCACCGGCGTCCACCGCTTGTACGAGATGCTGCGCAACGAGGCGCTGCTCTTCCCGGCGATCAACGTCAACGACTCCGTGACGAAGTCGAAGTTCGACAACAAGTACGGCGTCCGGCACTCCCTGATCGATGGACTCAATCGCGCGACCGACGTGCTCATCGGTGGCAAGGTCGCGGTGGTCTGCGGTTACGGCGACGTGGGCAAGGGCTGCGCCGAATCCTTGCGTGGCCAGGGTGCCCGGGTGATCGTGACCGAAGTCGACCCGATCTGCGCGCTTCAGGCGGCGATGGACGGGTACCAGGTGGCGAGGCTGGAGGATGTGCTCGACATCGGCGACATCTACGTCACCGCGACCGGCTGTCGGGACGTGATCACCGCTGATCAGATGAGCCGGATGAAGCACCAAGCAATCGTGTCCAACATCGGCCACTTCGACAACGAGATCGACATCGCGGGACTGGCCGCCCATCCGCGGGCGACCAAGATCAACATCAAGCCGCAGGTGGACGAGTGGCAATTCGCCGAGGACGGCGCGCCGGCACACAGTGTGATCGTGCTCAGTGAGGGCCGGCTGATGAATCTTGGCAACGCCACGGGCCATCCAAGCTTCGTGATGAGCAACTCGTTCACCAACCAGGTACTGGCCCAGATCGAGCTGTTCACCAAGCCGGAGCAGTACCCCCTCGGCGTCTACACGCTGCCCAAGCACCTGGACGAGGCGGTGGCGCGACTGCACCTCGACGCGCTTGGCGCGAAGCTCACCGAGCTGACCGACACACAGGCTTCGTATCTCGGAGTGCCGGTGGAAGGACCGTACAAGACCAACCACTACCGCTACTGAGGGCACTCGAGGAGTTGCGACGATGGGAGTGAAGGTCGCTCTCGAGCATCGCACCACCTACCGGTTCGACCGGGCCGTCTCGATCGGTCCCCACGTCATTCGACTGCGCCCTGCGCCCCACACCAGGACGCGGATCGAGGCTTACTCGTTGACCATCTCGCCTTCCGAGCACTTCCTGAACTGGCAGCAGGACCCGTTTGGCAACTACCTCGCTCGGGCGGTCTTCTCAGGCAAGGCTGCCGAGCTTGACATCACCGTCGGGCTGATCGCCGACATGGAGGTGATCAACCCTTTCGACTTCTTCGTCGAGGACTACGCGGAGCGATACCCGTTCCGCTATCCGCCCGGCCTGGCCGACGATCTGAAGCCGTACCTGCAACCGGCCGAAGGCACGGTGGGGCCGGGAATGGAGCATTGGCTCGCCGGCCAGCCCTCGTTGCCTGAGGCCGGCCAGCCTGTGGTCAACTTCCTGGCCGATCTCAACGCCGCCGTGTACGGCGACGTCGCGTACTCATTGCGGATGGAGGCCGGCGTCCAGACCCCCGATCAGACGTTGTCTCGCAAGATCGGCTCTTGTCGAGACTCCGCGTGGTTGCTGGTCACCGCCCTGCGGCACTACGGACTGGCCGCCCGCTTTGTCTCCGGCTATCTGGTACAGCTCGCGGCCGACCAGCAGCCGATCGACGGTAAGAGGGGGCCCAGCGAGGACTTCACGGACTTGCACGCCTGGGCCGAGGTCTACATCCCAGGGGCCGGCTGGATCGGCCTTGACCCGACGTCGGCTCTGTTCGCCGGCGAGGGCCACATCCCCCTCGCTGCGACTCCGCACCCCGCCTCTGCGGCCGCCATCACCGGGGCGACCGAGCCCTGTGCGGTGACGCTTGATTTCGCCAACACCGTGCGACGTGTCCAAGAGGATCCGCGGGTCACCAAACCGTACACACCGGCGCAGATCGACGGCCTGCAGCGGCTCGGGGAAGAGGTGGACGCCCGCCTGGCAGAGGAGGGTGTGGAGTTGACGATGGGCAGCGAGCCGACCTTCGTCGCCCTCGACAACCCCACGGCACCAGAGTGGACTGTGGCCGCCGACGGTCCACATAAGCGGGAGCTCGCCAACAACGTGGCGACCGCTCTGCGAAAGCAGTTGGCAGAGGGCGGGCTTGTTCAGCGCAGTCAGGGCAAGTGGTACCCCGGCGAGACGGTGCCGCGCTGGCAGATCGGGCTCATCTGGCGCAAGGACGCCGAACCGCTCTGGGACAACCCGGACCTGCTGGCCGATCCGTTCGACACCGAACAGGCCGAGCAGGACTCGGCAGCGAGGGCTGAGCAGTTGGCCAAGGCCATCACGCTCGCCTTGGGGCTGCCGACGGAGCAACTCCAGCCCTGCTACGAGGATCCACTGGCCACACTGGCCGAAGAGGTGCGCCGGCCCACCGGGCCTCGACCCGAGCTGGATCCGAACACAGCCGACCCCACACTCATCGCGGAACTGGACCGGTCGGCAGCGCCGGTCGCCTGGGCGCTGCCGCTGGCTCCCGCCTGGTGGGGTGAGGGCTGGGCCAGCGCCGCCTGGCGCACCCGTCGCGGTCGGCTGGTGCTGGTACCGGGCCAGGCACCCGCGGGTGCTCGGCTGCCGCTCGGCTCGTTGTCCTGGGAGGACCCGGACTTCGTCGGAGAAGCGAGCTACGTCCATCCTGATCCGCTGACCGATCCGACAGCGCACCCGCGAGCCGTGGTCGTCGACCCCGGTGATCATCCGTCGCACACCGCGGTTCTGGTCGAGGCACGCGACGGCTTCGTGTACGTCTTCCTGCCTCCGCTCGAGCAGCTGGAGAAGTTCATCGAGCTGGTCCGGTTGATCGGCCGGGTAGCTGCGAGCGACGGGACGAAGCTGATCTTGGAAGGCTACGGCCCGCCACCGGACCCGCGGATCAATCACTTGCTGATCACGCCGGACCCGGGAGTGATCGAAATCAACGTCCATCCCAGTCGCAGTTGGCGTGAGCTGAGCGAGCTGACGCACACCCTGTTTCGCATCGCCGCTGAACAGCGGCTCGGCACCGAGACATTCGGTGTGGACGGCCGGCACAGTGGCACCGGTGGTGGCAACCACCTCACACTCGGCGGCGAGGAGCCGGCCCGCTCACCGCTGCTCCGACGCCCTGACCTCCTGGTCAGCATGCTGACGTACTGGCAGCACCACCCTTCGCTGTCCTATCTGTTCTCCGGCCGGTTCGTGGGACCAACCAGCCAGGCGCCGCGGGTGGACGAAGGCCGCCCCGACACGCTGTACGAGCTGGAGATCGCCTTCGCCGAGATCGAGAAGCTCGAGGACAACGACCACCGGCCGTGGGCCGTGGACCGCGCGCTGCGCTACCTGCTCACCGACATCACCGGAAACACCCATCGATCCGAGTTCTGCATCGACAAGCTCTACAACCCCGATGCGCTGCGCGGCCGGCTGGGACTGCTGGAGCTGCGCGCCTTCGAGATGCCCCCGCACCCCGACATGGCACTTGTTCAAGCCCTCCTGGTACGCGCACTCGTCGCCCGGTTCGCCGAGCTGCCGTACTCGGCGCCGTTGATCCGCTGGGGCAACTCACTGCACGAGAAGTTCCTGCTACCGCACTTCGCTCTGGCGGATATCTCCGCCGTGGTGGACGATCTGCGAGCGCACGGCATCAACTTCGACCGCGCCTGGCTGGCGCCTTACGCGGAGTTCCGATTCCCGCGGATCGGTCTGACCCACGTTGGCGGCACCGACGGTGACCGCTTGCAGCTGGAGCTCCGCTCGGCGATCGAGCCGTGGCACGTGCTCGGCGACGACTCGTCCTCCGGCGCTGCCGCTCGCTATGTCGACTCCTCGACCGAGCGGCTTCAGGTGAGCGTCCGGAACTTCGAGCCGGCTCGACACCTGCTGGCCTGCAACGGGTCTCCGGTGCCGCTGGTTTCGGCCGGCACGCCTGGGTATTACGTCGCCGGAGTCCGTTACAAAGCCTGGAAGCCCTGGAGCTCGTTGCATCCCACGATCGAGATCGACACGCCACTTCGGTTCGACGTGATCGACCGGGCGTCACAGCTGTCGTTGGGCGGCGCGACCTACCACGTGGTCCATCCTGGTGGACGCTCGTACGACACGCCGCCGGTCAACGCCAAGGAAGCTGAGGCACGCCGGGCACGTCGGTTCGAGGAGGGAGGCCACACGACCGGCACGATCGACGTGGCGGCGCTCGACTCACAGCTCGCCTGGCGGGAGGCTGCGGGCTCCGACTATGCCCTGACCTTGGATCTGCGTCGACGGGTTCCGCGTCGTTGGGGCCGCTGATGAAAGTCAAGTCTCGGAGCGAGCGGAGCTGCCGATGACGGTTCTCGGGCGCTACCTGGCCGCCGTCAGCCAGCCGGACATCTTCTCCACAGCCAACGGCTTCGACGAGTTCGCCGCACCCGACGGGACCGTACGCCAAGGCTGGTCGACTCTGATGGAGGGCCTCGACGAGTTCGCCGAGATGGACCTGCTGCGCGCGCAGCGCGAGGTGGAACGGCTGCTCGAGGACGACAACGTCACCTATACGCCCAGCCCGGCCTCGTCGATCTCGATCGCGGATGAGACCGACGGTCGAGTGCCCGTGATCACCGAGCCGCAGCCCTGGAAGCTGGACCCACTGCCGTTGATCTTGGACGACCGTGAATGGTCCCGACTCGAGACGGGGCTGGTCCAGCGTGCCGAGCTGCTCGACGCGATCATGGCGGACCTTTACGGTGCCCGAGCGTTGCTCGCCAACGGCACGCTGCCGCCCAGTGCGATCTTCGATCACGACGAGTACCTGCGTCCCGTGATCGGTGCGGCGGCCCTGACCAGCCAACGATTGTTCACTATCGCTGTTGATCTTGGCCGGAACTCCGAGGGCCAGTGGAAGGTGCTTTCCGACCGCACGCAGGCGCCCTCCGGCGCGGGATACGCGATGCAGAATCGCCGCGTCGTCTCCCGCGTGCTCCCCGAGGTCTACCAGGAGGCTCACCTGCACCGGCTGACCCCGTTCTTCCAGGCGATGCGGCTGGCGTTGGTCGACGCCGCCTCGAAATCGGTGGAGGACCCGCGGGTGGTGGTGCTGAGCCCGGGCACCCATTCCGAGACCGCCTTCGATCAGGCATTCGTCGCCTCGCTGCTCGGCTTTCCGCTGCTGGAGGGCAGTGATCTGACCGTGCGGGACGGCCGGGTGTGGATGCGCGTCCTCGGCAAGCTGGAACAGGTCGACGTGATCCTGCGCCGCGTCGACTCTGCCTGGTCCGATCCGCTGGAGCTGCGCGCAGGCTCACGGCTCGGTGTGACCGGCCTGGTCGAATGCGTCCGCCAAGGCACGGTCAGCGTGGTCAACAACATCGGCTCCGGCATTCTGGAGAATCCCGCGCTGCTGCCGTTCTTACCGGAGCTGTGCGAGCGGCTGCTGGGGGAGCCGCTGCGGGTCCCGTCGGTGGACACCTGGTGGTGCGGCGAGCCCGCCTCTCTCGATCACGTACTCGCCAACGTCGACTCGTTGGTGATCCGGCCAATCAGTCGTGGCCATGGACGCAGCGTGATCGGTTCTGCCCTGACCGCTGACCAGCGGGAGCAGCTCACTGCCAAAATCAAAGCGTTGCCACATCGCTACGTCGGACAAGAAGTGCTGCAACTGTCGTCGGTCCCCACCAGCCAAGACGATCGCCTGGTCCGCCGGGAGGTTGTGCTGCGTTCCTTCGCGGTGCGCAGCGATAACTCGTATATCGCGATGCTTGGCGGCCTGGCCCGGGTCAACGATGAGTCCAACCACAAGGGCCCGCTCGTCACCTCTCCGGATGGCGGAGTTGCCAAGGACGTCTGGATCGTCGGCCGAGAGCCGATCACGGCCGTCCGGATTGCGGCTCCGCGCCGCCTCGCCGAGGCGGCAGGCGGCCTTGTGCCCACTGTCTCCACGTCGGCCGCGATGGTGCCGCGGGTGCTCAGCGACATGTTCTGGTTCGGCCGTTACGCAGAGCGTGCCGAAGACCTGCTCCGCCTGATCCTGGCCGCTCGCACCGTGGCCATCGAGACCGACCGGGACACGACTCAGGGGCACGCTCTGGAGGTCCTGCTCCACGCCGTAACCCATGTCAGCACCACATATCCCGGTTTCCTGGCCGACGACGTGGCCATGATGCCGGAGCTCCGTTCGATGGTGCTCGATCGGCATCGAGCCGGCACGGTGTCCCAGTCCGTCGGTGCGCTTTCGTCGGCTGCGCAGGGTGTCCGAGATCAGCTGTCCGAAGACGTCTGGATGGTGCTGGCCGAGGTCGAACGAGCACTCCATGCGCTCGCAGCCAATCCGTACGACCAGGGCCTGCAACTCACCGACGCCAGTGAACGGGTGCTCTCCGGGCTGCTGGCCCTGAGCGGGATCGTCAGCGAGAACATGGTTCGCGATCCTGGCTGGTACATGCTCGACTCCGGACGCGGTCTGGAGCGGGCACTGCAGGTCTTGGCGTTGTTGCGGGTCACAGCCTGCACCGAACGTCCGCCGGAGACCGACCGGCTGGTGACCGAAGCTGTGTTGACCGCCGCCGAGTCGATCGTCACCTTCCGTCGCCGCTACCGGCTGCGCGCGCGGATGGAAGGCCTCGTCGAGCTGCTCGTCCTCGACCCATTCAATCCGCGCTCGGCCGCCTTCCAGTTGAGCCGCGTTCGGACCGATCTGCTGGCCATCCCCAGCACCTCACCCACCGCCCGGCAACTGCGGCTGCTGGACGGGATGATCGAGCGGGTGCGGAATGCTGATCTCGTCGAACTCTGCCACCTCAGCGGCGGCGAGAGACCCGCGCTGGCCGAGTTCCTGAGTGGGCTGCAAACTCAGCTTCGCGACCTCTCCGAAACGATCCGAGCGGCTTACCAGCAGCTGCCGCCTGCTCCGAGGCCGATGTACCGGAGCAACGACGTGGGTAGCCCCGCTGGCGCGGGGGTGCCATGAAGACCTATCGCGTTGCCCACACGACGACCTACACCTACGACTCCGATGTCACCGGGAGCTTCGGACAGTTCTACCTCCGGCCGCGGGACCTGGCCTGGCAGCGCTGCCTGGCTCATGAAGTGCAGATCGATCCCGAGCCCGCCGATTTGTTCCGCCACATCGATGCCTACGGCAATACGAAGTCCTACTTCCATGTCGTACGGCCGCATACCGAGCTCAGAGTCACCGCGATCAGCGTGATTGAGCTGTCGTCGCACGGGTTGGCTCACCAAGCGCTCGCGCTGCCGTGGGAACAGTCCCGGCCGCAGCAGCGGACCGACGTGGCTGATGCCTGGGAGGCGGCCGACTTCACCTTCGGCTCACCGTACGTGGAGATCCCGCCGGCAATCGAGGCGTACGCACGCGAGTCGTTCACTCCCGGGCGCCCTATCGGAGAGGCGGCGACGGACCTGATGCATCGGGTGTACGCAGACTTCACCTACAAATCAGGGTCCACCACGCTGAGCACGAAGGTCGGTGAGTTGCTCGAGCAGCGCACCGGTGTCTGCCAGGACTACGCACACTTCATGGTCTCGGGGCTGCGCAGTCTCGGTCTTGGTGGGCGTTACGTCAGCGGTTACCTGGCCACCCGAACACCGCCGGGCCGACCACGACTGATCGGTGCCGACGCCAGCCACGCCTGGGTCGGCTGCTGGGTGCCCGAGGCCGGGTGGCTATACCTGGACCCCACGAACAACCGGCTGTGTGACGATTCGCACGCGACCGTGGCCTGGGGACGCGACTACGGCGATGTCGCGCCGGTTCGTGGGGTGATTTTCACCGAGGCCAAGAAGTCCAACATGAACGTCAGCGTCGACATGGCGCCAGCCGCTTGAACCGCCCCGCTAGTCACCCCCGCGCGACGTCGAACGCGGCCAGCGTTGCCCGCGATCGGCCAACCTCCGACCAGGGGCCGGTTACTGCGAGCACCGCCAGCGCCGCGGTCGGGAACTTCTCGTCCATCCGCGCCCAGTTGGCAGAGCCATGATCGCGAACGGCGAGGAACTCCACCAGGTCGGGTATGCCCGGAGCGTGGCCGAGCACTAACACCGTGGCCGCCGTATCGGGCAGCTCCCGGATGATCGACGTCAATTCGGGCACCCAGGCGTGGTAGATCTCGGGTTGGTAGCGCACCTCGCCGGCTTGGGCGCCACCGGTGACAGCCTGCTGCCACGTTTGCTTGGTCCGCACCGCCGTGGAACACAAGACCAGGTCTGGACGGATGCCCCGTCTGGTGAGTTCCTGTCCGATGGCCACGGCATCGCGTCGGCCACGCCCGGACAGCGGACGATCATGATCGTCCACATCGGAGTCCCAAGAGGATTTCGCGTGCCGGACCAGCACTAACGTGCGGTGCGCCGGTTCGGGATCCTCCATGGCTGAAGCGTAGGAGGGCGGGCGGTCGAGGTCCAGCAGCCGCGCAGGCCCGAAAGTCTCCCGCTAGTCGTCGTCCCGGGCGAGGCTTTCCCAGATTTCTTTGCACTCCGGGCACACCGGAAAGCGTTCGGGGTCACGGCTTGGCACCCACACCTTGCCGCACAACGCCACGACCGGCGTACCCATCACCATGGCCTCGGTGAGGTTCTCTTTGCGCACGTAGTGCGAAAAGCGCTCGTGGTCGCCCTCCTCGACGCGGAACTCCGAACGTTGTTCTGTTCGCTCATCGATGATGGTCTGGGCGCCCGGACCCGGCTGCTCGCTCATTCCGACAGTCTAGACATCGAGCTCGGTCAGGCCCCGGTGCTGACCGCACGCGGTTCCGGGTGGTGGACTGAGCGTGATGACGATCGATCGGCCAGCAACGCAGCGAGCGGCGCCAACGTCGATGTCGCTGCGCAACCTCACAGTCGGGCTGTGCATGACCGTTGTGGCGATCGCATTCGAGGCCATCGCGGTGGCCACCGCCATGCCGGTGGCTGCGCGCGAACTCGACGGGCTGACCTATTACGCCTGGTTGTTCTCCCTTTTCGTGATCGGGATGCTCTTCTCCACCGTCGTCACCGGCCGGCTCAGCGATCGGATCGGACCGGCTAGGCCGCTGCTCGTCGGCTTGGCGATCTTCGCGGTGGGTCTGGTCGTGGCGGGCACGGCGCAGCACATCGCCCAGCTCATCGGTGGCCGGTTGATTCAAGGCCTGGGCAGCGGGGTGATCAATACCGCAATCTTCGTCTGCGTCGCCCAGGCGTACTCAACACGGCAGCGGCCGCGGATGTTCACCTACATTTCGACGGCCTGGGTGCTGCCATCATTCCTCGGTCCACCGGTCGCCGCCTGGCTGACCTCGGCCTTCAGCTGGCATTGGGTGTTCATCGCCGTCCTGCCGCTGGTTGCCCTGGGCGGGGCGATGGTACTGCCGACGCTACTGATCATGATCCGCTCGTATCGGCCGCAGCAAGGTGAACCAGCCGCCCGGCCGGCGGCACTGTGGGCTGCAGGGCTGGTGGCGGTGGCGGCCGCGGCCATTCAGCTGGCTGGACAGCGACTGGACTGGGTCGCATTGGCGTTGCTTCTTGCCGGTGTGGCGGGCCTCATCGTCGGCCTTCCCCGGCTGATGCCACCAGGCTTCCTGCGGCTCGGTCGCGGCCTCTCGGCCGTGATCATGGTACGTGGGCTGCTCCCGGGCGCGCACTTCGGCAGCGAGGCCTTCATCCCGCTGATGCTGGTGGAGCAACGCAAAATCTCGCTGTTGCTCGCCGGTGCGGTACTGACCATCGGCTCGATCGGATGGACCACGGGCTCGTGGTTGCAGTCTCGCCCCTGGCTCAAGATCCGCCGTGACCGCTTGATCACGTACGGGTGCCTGTCGGTCGCGGTTGGCGTGTCGATCGTGGCCATGGTGGGGATCTGGCCCGGCTTGTGGTTCGGCTTGGTCGGGCTCGGCTGGATCTTCGCTGGGCTCGGGATGGGGCTGGCCACCTCCAGCACGTCGTTAGCGGTGATGACGCTGTCCGAGGTGTCCGTCCAGGGTCGCAACGCGTCCTCGCTCAACCTCTTCGACGCGCTTGGCACCGGCATCTTCGTCGGGCTGAGCGGCACGATCTTCGCTGCATTGCGCCCGACCGGCAATCTGTCGCTGACTTTCGGAGTCGTTTACGCCGCCATGCTGGGGGTGACTCTGCTGGCGGTCGGCAGCTCTCTGCGGATCGGCCGGGTACGCAACGAGTTTGCTCGGTGACGGCGAGGCCGGATCGGACTACCTCGGCGCCATCGAGCGCTTGCGCCCGGGCAGGGGCGGGCGTCTGACACGATAAGGACCCACGGCCAGGTGGTGTTCGGGGGAGGGGTAAGAGTGGCTGATCAGCCAGAGCGACGCCGATGCGCGGTGATCTTCAACCCGACGAAGGTATCGGAGGACTTTCGTACCACGATCAATCGGCAACTCGTTCCCACCGCCTGGGAGGAACCGATCTGGCTAGCCACGACCGAAGACGATCCCGGCCACACGATGGCGGCGCGTGCGGTCGAAGCCGCGGTCGACCTGGTGATCACGGCGGGCGGGGACGGTACGGTCAGGATCGTCGCGAACGGGTTGGCCAACAGCGGGATTCCGATGGGCGTGGTCGCGGCCGGCACCGGAAATCTCCTGGCGCACTCCCTTGATCTTCCCCTCAAGGAGGCAGAGGCGGTCGAGGTCGCCCTACAGATGCACACCCGTGCGATCGATCTGATCAAACTCACGGTCGATGATCGGCGCAGCGAGCACTTCGCCGTCATGGCCGGCACTGGGATGGACGCCATGATCATGGACGAAACGAACCCAGACCTCAAGAAGGTCATCGGCCCTGGCGCCTACTTCCTCGCTACCGCAAAGGCATTGGGCAGGTTGCCGATCGACATGGCCATCACCATCGACGGCGGTCGGATCCACCGCCGACGCGCCATGATCTGCGTGATCGGCAACATCGGCACCTTGACCGGGGGCATTACCTTGCTACCGCGCGCCAAGGCTGACGATGGTCTCCTGGATGTCTACGTGGCCTCACCGCACCGCTTCACTCACTGGGTACGGGTGTTCATCCGGCTGATCACCTTCCGGCGACGCTCCGACGACCGGGTGGACGAGTGGCAGGGCACGCGCGTCCAGGTCCGGCTGGGTCATGCCGATTCCTATCAGCTCGACGGTGATGTGGCCGAGGGAGAATGCCGCACCCTCACCGCCGAGGTTGCCGCCGGGGCGTTGACGGTTTGCGTCACGCCCGAGGAAGGGCTCGCAGCCGCAGGTGGCGCCGACGAGCGAACCTAGGATGATAGGCGTGTCTGAGATTCCCGTCGGCTCTCCACCGGCCCCACCAGGACGGCATGCCGCCCCCGGCGGCTGGTACCCCGACCCTGCGAACGTGGCGCAGGAGCGGTACTGGGATGGCTGGCAATGGACGCGGAACACCCGGCCCCGAGACGGCGCTCTGCCGGGACAGTGGGCTGACCCCCGCGGATATCCCCAGCATGGGCAGCCCGGTGGCTACCAACCGGCACTGAGAAGATCAGCGGCCCCCCGAACAGCCGACGGCGTGCTGCTCGCTGGCTGGTGGTGGCGGGTCCTGGCCACAGTGATCGACGGTATCATCCTGTCCGCCATTGGCGCGATCGTGCTGGCGCCGATCTATCTTCGGCTCGTTCGAGCGATGTCGGACGCCTTTTCGGCGATCGTGCGAGCGGCACAGGCCGGGCAACCACCGCCGCAGCTCAACCCCACCGATCTCTTGTCCGCCAGCGACCAGTTGGCGATCACGTCCGTCACCCTCGCTCTCCAGATGATCTACCTGGTCACCTTCCTGCGATGGAAGGCCGCGACTCCCGGGAAGCTCGTCTGCGGCCTACGGGTTGTCCCCGTCGATGTTGGGCTCTCGCGCGCACCATTGCCTTGGCCCGTCATCCTTCTCCGGTCGGCGATCTGGGTACTGCCGGGTGCGAGTGGAGTGCTCGCGGTCGTCAAGCTGATCGACGCCCTTTTCCCGCTCTGGAATCCGAAGCGCCAGGCGTTGCATGATCTTGCTGCCCGTACTCAAGTCGTCTCGTTGCGCTGAACCGAGCGATGCCAGCCTATGGGAGCGCCGATGTCACCCGAGCGCTGGGAATGGTCAGAACCGCGGCGCTGCGCTGGCCTGAGACGTCGGAGCGGGTCAGCCACGGTGGTCCGGCGTTCTTCATTGCAGGCAAACGATGCTTCGTGATGTTCCTCGATGATCATCACCAGGATGGCCGGCTGGCGATCTGGTGCGCGGCGCCCGACGATGTCCAGGTGGAGATGGTCGAGGCCGAGCCCGATCGTTTCTTCCGTCCTCCGTACGTTGGCCATCGCGGCTGGCTGGGGGTGCAGCTGCTCGACGTGACACAGCCGGAGCTCGAGGCCATCGTGCTGGACGCCTATCGGCAGGTGGCCCCGAAGCGTCTGCTTGATCAACTACCGGCGACCGCTCGCGGCGCTTGCTGAGTTCATAGCGCAGGTACCAGAAGAGCATGAGCGCCGTGCTCACCAGATAGAAGGTGTGCATGGCCCAGATCGGTCCGGCCGGCAGGCTGAAGACGTAGAGGGCATAGACCGCGTTGCCAACGTTCGCCAAGACGATATTGCCGAGGCTGTAACTGCCGAGGTCCTTGGTGCGGGCCGCCTTGTACAGCATCGGGAGCGCGCTGCCGATGAACAGCGCCGTCGACACCGAACCGGCCAGCACGCCAACGCTGTTCATTGAGCCGCCTGGCCTTGATTCACCCCGAACATCTCGGTGCTCTCCTTTGCGTTTGTGCTCGCGTTGCTGCGCGAGGTCATGAGGAGAGAGGACGGTCATCGCCCGGCGATACGTCAAGATGTGCGGATCTCGATGCGGCGTCAGTCGTACGGCATGAGAAAGCCTCTGCTCGGCCGCCGCGGGCGATCCGGCCTAGGCCAAGTCCATCACCCGTTGTTGAGGTATACGGTCTGAATCACAGGTTCACCTTTGGACATCTTCAGCGCCTCGGGCGGCAACTCGGCGCGTACCCGCTGATGGCGGTCGCGGGCCGCTTGGAGTGGTTCCTCTCCGACGACCTCGCCGTTCCTGACAAGCTGTGCGAGCAAGTTCCGACCATTCCTGTCACCGTCTGAACCGACATCGCTACCGACGAGCTCAGCTTCGGCGACACCCTCACTGGAGGTCCGACGCACCCCCTGCTTTCGGCCGCCGATCGAGATCTTGTCGGCACTCTTCTTGGCTACAGGGACGAGCGGAGCGTCGGCGACATCGGATTCGGCACGCGCCACGAGCTTGTAGACGAATCCGCAGGTGGGGTGGCCGCTGCCGGTCACCAGCGCCGTTCCGACGCCGTATCCGTCCACCGGTGCGGCGGCCAGCGCGGCGATGGTGTACTCATCCAGGTCGCTGGTGACGATGATCTTGGTATCTCTCGCGCCGAGCGAATTGAGCAGTTCCCGCACCTGGACCGCCAGGAGGCCGAGATCTCCCGAGTCCAGCCGGACGGCGCCCAGCCGGCCACCAGTCAGCTCCACTCCCGTCCGTACGGCCGCAAACACATCGTAGGTGTCGACAAGGAGGGTGGTGTCCTCGCCGAGCGCCATGATCTGCGCGCGGAAGGCCTCCCGTTCAGTGCCGTGCAGCAGGGTGAACGCGTGCGCGGACGTGCCTCTGGTGGGCACCCCGTAGCGGCGACCGGCCTCGAGATTCGAGGTGCTCGAGAAGCCGACGATGTAAGCGGCGCGCGCCGCCGCCACCGCGGCCAGTTCCTGCGTGCGCCGGGAGCCCATCTCGATGCAGGGGCGGTCTCCCGCCATCGCCGTCATCCGGGAGCCGGCGGAGGCAATGGCCGAGTCGTAGTTGTAGATGCTGAGCAGCAGGGTCTCCAACACCACACCCTCGGCAAAGGTGCTCTCGACAATCAGCACGGGCGAGCCGGGAAAGTAGAGCTCGCCCTCCGGGTACCCCCAGATGTCACCCCGGAAGCGATAATCGGCCAGCCAATCGGCGTCCGCCGAGTCGACGATGCGTCGATCGCAGAGGAATTGGATCGCCTCCTCATCGAAGCGGAATTGGCGTAAGGCCCGCAGCGCACGGCCTACCCCGGCGACGACGCCGTACCGCCGACCTTCTGGCAGCCTTCGAGCGAACATCTCGAAAACGCACCGCCGCTCCGCCGTGCCGGCCTCGCGAGCCGCCCGAAGCATCGTCAATTCGTAGTGGTCGGTGAGCAACGCTGTCGTTGGCACCTCGCGAGGCCCCCACATTGAAGGCGATGTCGGAGTGGAACCGGTGCCGCTCACACGCGTCACCCTAGGGCAGGGCCAGAATGGTCTCCATGGCTGAGTCGGAGGGTGTCGGGGTGGTCCCGGCGGGTGGGACCGCCGTAGCGGAGCGGCCTGCGGAAGTTACCGTCCCGCAGACTCCCTGGGTCACCATCGTCTGGGACGATCCGGTCAATCTGATGTCCTACGTCACCCATGTCTTCCAGGCCTACTTCGGCTACTCCAAGACAAAGGCGCACAAGCTGATGATGCAGGTGCACACCGAGGGCAAGGCGATGGTCTCCAGCGGAACCCGCGAGGAGATGGAACGCGACGTCACCGCCATGCAGGAGTACGGATTGTGGGCGACTCTCGACAAGGCCGACGAACTGTGAAGCTCCGGTCGTGAAGAAGTTCAGCCGCCGGCGCGGGCTCATCACGACGGAGCTCAGCGGCTACGAGGTCGAGTTGCTGTCGTCGTTGATCAATCAGCTGGTCGAGCTGGTGTCCGACGGCGAGCCGGAGAAGTATGCCTCCGATGCTGGTCCGGACAATTTCAGCGAGCTCGTTCGCGAGCTGGAGGTCGATCCGGATCAGCCGGAGGAGCCGAGCGACCCCGTGCTCAAACGGCTGTTTCCCAACGCCTATCCCCACGACGCAGCGGCCGCGTCCGACTTTCGGCGGTTCACCGAGCGAGGGCTTCGGGGAAAGAAGATCGCCGACGCCATGACCGTGCTGCGCCGGCTCGCCGAAACTGAGCAGGGCGAACATCCGTTGCGCATTCCCGCCGAGGAGACGGAGGCGTGGCTGCGGACGCTGACCAGTGTCCGGCTCGCTGTCGCCACTCGGCTCAATATCGCCGACGCCGAGGCGGCCGACGCGCTGTCCGATCTGCCGGATGACGACCCGCGCAGCTTCATGGTCAGTGTCTACGACTGGCTCGGTTTCGCCGAGGAGACGCTGATCTCGGCGCTGTAGATGGTTCGAACGAAGGTGGGGGATGGCGAAGTACACGGTGAACCCGGCTGGCGTGGCCAAGTGCCGGGCGCTGATCGAGGCGAAGCAATACGTGCTGGACAGCGATTGGGGGAACGCCCAGCCGAAGGCCGAGGCCGAAAACGCCTTCTTGGCGAAGCACTCGTGGGATGAGTATGGCGCCTGGCATCTGGGCCTCACCGAGGGCGCGAACGACGAGACCAAGGCTCGTTATGCCTTTGTCTACGGCGATTTGCGCCGCGTTCATAGGACAGGCCTCATCGCCTGCGTCTATCGTGCTTCGGAATGGCGGCACAAGAAGATCGAGCTGGCCGCGCATGAGCTCTTGCAGCTGCTCGACTCGACGGCCGGTCTCACTGGCTGAGTGACGATCGCCAGGTGCTGATAGAGGATCAACTCCTCCGGCTGTCCGAGCGATTGGTCGCCGTCCGCGGGATCACCGGAGTGATGCTTGGAGGTAGCCGAGCCCGCGGAGAGCACACTGCGGACTCCGATGTCGATCTCGGCTTGTACTACCGACCTCCGCTCGACGTCGCCGGACTCAGAAACCTGGCCCGAGAGGTGGCGGGCCCGCTCGCCGAGGTCACGGAGCCGGGCGCGTGGGGTGCGTGGGTCGACGGAGGCGGCTGGCTGACGATTGCCGACACAGCGGTGGACTGGTTGTACCGGGACCTCCGTCGGGTGCACCTCTCTTGCCAGAACGCCCTTGCTGGCCGCGTGGAGTTCCACTTCCAGGTCGGGCATCCGATGGGCGTGTTGGAGACGAGCTACGCCGGTGAGGTCGCCCTGGGGATGGTGCTCGCTGACCCGTCCGGGGAGCTGTCAGCGCTGAAGCAGCAGGTCGCGACCTATCCCACCGCGCTCGGCGATGCCTTGATCGCCAGGCTTTGGGAGGCCGGCTTCATCCTGGATGCACTGCCGAAGGCGGCATCTCGCGGCGACACCGTCTACGTGGCGGGTTGTCTGTTTCGCGTCGTCGGGCTGTGCGCGTACGCGCTCCATGGGCGTGCCAGACGCTGGCTCATCAACGAGAAGGGCGCCGTGGCCTCCGCTGGGCGTCTGCCTCAGGCACCGGCTGACTTCGTACGCAGGGCCAACAACGTCCTTGCCCATCTCGGTGCTGAGTCCAACGAGCTGTTGGCCGCGATCACCAGAGCGACTGACCTTTTGACTGATGTCAAAGACGCCTGCATGGTCCTCTAGGGTCACAGGATGAGCGACCGCCGGCGCGCTGGTGCGCCCGCCGTCGAGCGGGTCTGGGCCCGGCTACCGGCTGGTGCGAGGGCCGTCCTGGAGAATGAGCTCGCGCCGACCGACCTGCAGACGCTGCTCCTGAACTTGGCGAGGACGCGGGCGCACCAGGTGGATCTCCCGCGGCTACGCGAACGCTGGCAGCAGGACCGGTTCGTTCGGCCATCGGGCATTGATCCTCGGCGGTTAGCTCCCACCGTCGCACATCTGTGGCGCATGCTCCCAGCGGACTTCGACGGATTGGCCTTGTCCCCGGTCACCCCGCTGGGCACCTGTGCCGCGGTCGGTGCGGCCGACCAGAACCGGGTGCTGAGCACCGTGCGGTCGAGCGAGGTCGTCAGCGACCCGACCAATGTCCTGGCGCTGGAGGCCGCCGCCCGGCGGCGTGGTCGAGCCGGTGCCGTCCACCTCGCGGCGTGCCACCGGGCGTTGCGAAACCAGCGGTTCGATGCGCCCGAGGCCGCCGCCCATTTCGAGCTCTTCACGCTTGTTTCCAGCGCCCGGGACTCGGGGGCGGGACGCACTGAGGCCGAGCTGCTGGTGCTGCATCTGCGGTTCTGGGCCGAGGTGATCGTAGCGCTGCTCGGCGCACAGGTCGGCCGGATCGACCTCACACTCATCGACGATGTGCCGGCACGAGAGCGGGTGGACGACACGGTACGGCCGGCACTCGCGGGAGTTCGGCTGGCCGACGCGCCAGAGCGCACCCAAGGTATCGGCTACTACCGGTCAGCCGCATTCAAGATCATGGCCGATCATGACACCGCCGAGATCGAGCTGGGAGACGGCGGCTTCACCGGTTGGACAGCAGCGTTGTTGGCGGACGCCAAGGAACGCTGTCTCGTCTCCTGCATCTCGACCGAGCGGTTGACCCAGCTGATTGACGGAGAGCGTTAGTGCCTGCTGACGGAAGGGATGCCAAATGCTGCTTCCGAACAAATCGCTCAATCTTGCTCAGATTCGACGTAGCCGACAGGTAACGGGAGGTGGTAACGACGTGCCAGCGCAGCTATGTCAGCGCGATCCTTGTCGGAGGGTTGGTAACCGACGTGCGCACGTAGTTGCGACTCTGCATTGACGCATCTGACCAACCGGCCACCGATCTGGCCAGAGGCGGGAGGCCCGTAATGGAATGTCCGGCCTTGACCGAGGTCCTGGTCCCCACCTCCGTCCGGGGTGAGTGCCACCGGGTGCAGGTCAACCTCGCGACCGTCGGGATGCGCAAGGGCCAGCGCCGTCGGCAACCAGCTCCGGATCACCGCAAACCCACGTTGTTCGAGGACGTTTCGAACTACACCGACCTGCTCGCGGGCGATCACCAGGTCCAGGTCGCTATGGATCCGGGTCTGCTCACCCAGCAGAGCGTCGATGCCCCAGCCGCCGTCTACCCACGGGTCTGCGCAGGCGCTGGTGAACAGGTCCAGGTGCGCCAACACAGATTGAGCGCTCATCACCGGTCCAGCATGTCGTCCGCCACTACTCCGGCGTTCCTCGCACCTGGAGGATCCCGGTCGGGATGATCGACACCGATCTCGAGGACTTCGCTCGCACGCAGGTCCAGGCCGTGCTCGGCTCGCAGAACTCTGTCACCCACGTGGAACTGTTGCAGGCCGGCCGGGATCAGTCGGTGCTTCGATTGACGCTATCCCGACCTCCGCGCCGCCTTGTGCTCAAGGTGGCGGGTCCGGACACACTCCCTGGGGTCGACGTTCAGCGGACAGCCACCGCCGTGTCTCTCGCTCGAGCCGCGGGCGTTCCGGTGCCCACCGTGCTGGCGGTGGACACGTCGTACCGGGGCGGCCCGTGGAGCTACCTGTTGCAGGAGCATGTCGCCGGCGTCGTGTGGCGCCGGCTATGTCCGCAGCTGGCGCCGGAGCAGGTTCGGGCTGCGCATCGGCAGATCGCGACGGCCGTGCTGGCGATGCAGTCGCTCCGGTTCACTTCCTTTGGTGAGCTGAACGCTGCTGGCCAACCGGCGGGAGACGATCTCCTCGCTGCGCTGCGCCGCCGAGCTCAGCTTCGGGTCGCAGATCCTGGCCGGCGTGCGACCTTCTTGGACGTCCTCGACCGGAGGGCGAGCCTGTTCGCCGACCAGATGCGCTCAACTCTGTGCCACGACGACCTGCAGCACACGAACCTCATCTTTCGACCCGGAGGCGCGGGGTGGCAACTCGCCACGGTGCTCGACTGGGACAAGGTGTGGGCTGGGCCTCCGGAGTCCGACATCGCCCGGATGAGCTTCTGGGACAACATGACCGGAGCCGGCTTCTGGGAGGTCTATGAGGCGGCGGCGCCAGCAGCAGAGGGACGCTCCGACCGTGCGCTGGTCTATCAGCTGCTGTGGTGCCTCGAGTACCCGGTCAGCACGCCACGCCACCGCGCCGATACCGCTTCCGTGTGCCGTCGGCTCGGGGTGGAGATCTAGGCCTGGCGGGGGTCCGGCGACGCTCTCGGGTCTCGCTGTCGGCGGCCGATGTTAGCTTCCGAACATGGACGGACGGCCGCTAGCGGGAAGAGTCGCGCTGGTCACTGGCGCCAGTCGTGGCGTGGGGCGGGGGATCGCCTGCGGACTCGGGGAAGCAGGAGCAACTGTCTATGTCACTGGCCGGACGACCGTGGAGGGATCGGCGCCCTCTGGACTGCCCGGTACGGTCCACAACACGGCACAGCAGGTCACTGCGCTGGGCGGTGCTGGGATCGCCGCGCCGATGGATGCCGGCGACGATGATCAGATTGCTGGAGTAGTCGATCGGATCTCGAACGAGCAGGGCCGCCTGGACGTACTGGTCAACAGCGTGTGGGGCGGCTACGAGCGGTTCACCGATGGATCCGACTTCAATCCGGGACCATTCTGGGAGCAGCCGCTGTCCTTGTGGGACTCGATGCACCGCATCGGCGTTCGAGCGCACTACGTGACCTCGGCCCTGGCGGCGTCCCTGATGATCAACTCGGGTCCGGGTCTGATCGTGAGCGTGTCCTCGTTCGCCGGTCAGGTGTTTGTGCCGCCAGTTCCCTACGGTGTGGCGCATGCCGCCATCGACCGGCTCGCTCGTGACATGGCAGAGGACCTGCGGCCGTACAAGATCAGCTCAATCTCGCTGTATCCAGGACTTGTCCTGACCGAAAGTGTGATCGCCAACATCCAGTACTTCGAGAACGAGGCCAACCGGGAAACGCCGCTGTTCGTCGGTCGCGCCGTGGCCGCGCTGGCGGGCGATGCCAGCGTCTTCGAATTGACGGGTCGCTGGCTCGTGGCGGCAGAGGTCGCAGAATCGTACGGAGTGACTGACGAGCATGGAGTCCGGCCCGCCTCCAATCGCGCCCAGATCCTCGGCCAGAGCACCGGGTGAGAACTGCGACCGTCGGTCTGGCACCGGATGGACGCGGACTGTGGGCTGTCCATCTCCCGATTTCAGAGCTTGCGGCTGGTCTTAACGGCGTAACGGAGATGAAGGTAGGAGCCGTCAAGAGGGCGAGCGCTCAGCAGCTCTAGCGGCCGAAGCAACGCGAGGTCGCCGTCGCTGTGCAGGGGATCACCATCGACCAGAGTGGGGGTGGATCTGCCGCCGACCAGCACCGGCGCCACCAAGACGGAGATGTAATGAATGAGGCCTGATCGCACGAGCGTCGAATTCAAGCTGCCGCCGGACTGCACCGTCAGCTCCTGAATTCCCCGGTCGGCCAGTTGGCTGAAGATGCGGTTGAAGTCAAGCGGAGCGTCAGCGACCAGGACGTTCAACCTTGGGTCCTCGACCCGAAGGGCCGGGTGCCGCACGTTCGACGTGACGACGATCAGCTGCTCGGTCCTTTCGAGGAGGTTGCTCACTCCACGCGCCGTGAGTCGCCGATTGTCGACCACCACGAAGGAGACCGGAAGTCGCTCGATGTTGATCTTGATGTCGTTCCAGCCCACTTTGGCCAGGACCCGTCCGGTATTGAGCGAGAAGGGGCCGGTTCCTTCTTCGAGTTGGTAGTACTGTCCTAGTCCCTCGGCCACGCCGGTGACGCGCGGGAGATCTTTGTCGAAGTCTCGCTCGTCCGACGCGCCGGTGGAGATCTTGCCGTCCAACGACATGAGCATGTACAGGGTGGTGACGGGCAGGCTCATCGGCTCTGATTCAGCACTTCGATTGCGACGGCAGCGCCATCTCGACCATCCGACCGCACCTCCTTGCCCGGATCGAGATCGCGGTAGATATCGAAGAAGTGAGCGATCTCTTCCAGCTGGTGCTCAGGCAGCTGAGCCAGTTCGGCAACCTCGCGGTAAGCCGGATCGCCAGCGGGAACGCAGACCAACTTCGCCTCACGTCCGTGAGCGGTCATGATCCAGAAGACGCCGACGACTCGGGCTCGAACTCGTACTCCTGGGTAAGTCGCTTCCGGCATCAGGACAAGGGCGTCCAAGGGCTCACCGTCCGAACCGGTCGCGCCGACGATGTAGCCGTAGTCGGCGGGAAATGCGAAGGAACCGGGCAGGCGGCGGTCGAAGCGAACGTTGCCTTGATCGTCGACCTCGTAAACGTTGCGACTGCTCCGCGGTGTCTCGACAACCACGTCGATCAGATCCAGCACTCCTCCAACCTATTGGTGGCTTTCGGTATGGCATCGCCCGATCACTTGGACGTGCGGGACGGGTCTACCCCGACAGGCTGTTTGGGTATGCATCACTTTGAAGGGACGGCAAGAGGATGACAAACGACGAGGCACAGATCCGCGGGTTGATCGAGCGGTGGGCGCTCGCGGTGCATGAGGGTGACCTGGAGGCGGTGCTCGCCGACCACGCCGACGACATCGTGATGTTCGACGTGCCACCGCCCGAGGATGGGGTGAGGGGAATCGAGGCGTATCGGGAGACATGGCCGCCGTTCTTCGTCTGGCAGAGGGAGGGCGCCTGCTTCGAGATCGTCTCGCTGGACGTCAAGGCGGGGGAGGGCGTCGCCTTCTCGTACTGCTTGCTGCGCTGCGGGTCTCCGGAGGAACTGGCCAACGACCCTACGAATCGGCTGCGTCTTTCGATCGGTCTCCGCAAGGAGGCTGGGCGCTGGGTCGTTACGCACGAGCATCACTCGTTCCCCGATAAGAGCTGATTGAGGCTCAAGAAATCGTCACGGGCCGGCACTAGGTCGCAAACTCGAGGCTGAACGGAGTGCCGCTGTTCGGCAAGACGAATCGGCCGGCCTCTCCAGTGACGTCCACCCCGTCCACCCGAATAGTGGCTGGGCCCGCACCATGGAGGACCACAGTGAATCGCTCGCGGTTGAACTCCGGATAGCCTTGCCCGCTGACGAAAGCCCGCACCTCGATGTGGTCCTCCGCTCGCTGGACCTCGAACGTCGTCCGGTAGCACGCTCCATCCACGGCGGCGAACGTGAGCCCGTCGTCCTCCTGCAGCATCGAGGTGTGGCGTCCATCGGCCGTCGGTACGAACACATGGAGCTCGATAACCCTGGGGTGGTAGCCGTCGGTTGATGACGGCGCTTCGGGCCACATCGGGATCACCGCACCCGCGCGCGCGTACACCGGAATGTGGTCCATCGGCGTGGGGGCGAGAAGGAACTGATTCCCGCCGAACAGCTCGCCGGAGTGCCAGTCGTACCAGTCTCCAGCCGGTAGATACACCTGGCGACCCGTCATTCCCACCTCCGTCACGGGTGCGACCAGCAGATCTGGACCCAGTAGGTATTGATCATCGAGATCACGAAGCGTGGCGTCGTACTGGTGGTCGAAGATCATCGGTCGCTGTACCGGGGCCCCGGTTTCTGCCGCCGACAAGAAGCAGGCGTACAGGTAGGGCAGCAGCCGGTAGCGAAGGCTGATCGCGCTCCGGACATAACCCTCAATCACATCGCCCCAGGCCCAGGCGTACTGATCGACGTTGCCGATCTCGGAGTGGTTGCGGCAGAACGGGGTCAGGACTCCGTACTGCATCCAGCGTAGGAACAGCTCAGCGTTGGCGTTGCCTTGGAAGCCGCCGATATCGGCACCCACGAACGCCTGTCCCGAGATCCCGAAGCCGTTACCCATCGGAATGCTCAGCCACAAGTGATCCCAACGTGACTGGTTGTCCCCCATCCAGTTCGCCGCATAGCGTTGGATGCCCGCGAACCCTGCCCGTGACAGGACGAAAGTCCGCAGCTCCGGCATCTGCTTCCGCAGCCCGGCCGTGGTCGCCATCGCCATCAGCAGCGCGTACTGATTGCGGTAGTGCTCGTGCGAATACTGGCCACGCCCGAACAGCATTCGGATCGGTGGGATCTTGCCCGTGGCTGGCTCGTTCATGTCGTTCCAAATCCCGGCCAGTCCCGACTCGACGTGCGCCGCGTTCAGATCACCCCACCATTCGCGTGCCTCCTCGGTGGCGAAGTCGGGGAAGGCGGTGTTGCCCGGCCAGACTTGTCCGATGTAGACGTCGCCACCTTCGGTACGGCAGAAGACGTCGCGCTCCACGCCGGAGTCGAAGACCTCGTAGCCAGGGTCGTACTTGACGCCGGGATCGATGATCGTGATCACCCGGAAGCCCTGTTCCTTGAGGCGTTTGAGCATCGCCGGGGGATCGGGAAACAGGTCGGGATTCCAGGTGAAGACTCGATAGCCATCCATGTATTCAATGTCCAGCCACAAGCCGTCGCACGGGATCTGGTGCTGCCGGTGCTGCTCCGCGAGCGCCTCGACGGCCTGCTGCGTGTAGTGGAACCACCGGCATTGGTGGTACCCGAGAGACCACAGCGGTGGTGCGGCGATCCGCCCGGTCAACCAGGTGTAGGCGTTCAGAATATCCGGCATGTGTGGGCCGGCGAAGATGTACTCGGTGTACTGGCCGCCGCGGAAGCTGATCCGGTACTCGCTGGATTGCGAGAACTCATAGCTGCCCCGATACCCGTTGTCCACGAAGGATGCGGCCATTCGGCCATCGGGATAGTCCTGGTGGTAGAAGAACGGGATGCTCACGTAGTAGGGGTCATACTCGACGCTGGTCGGGTCTCCCCGCGGATCGTCGGCTGCCTTGCCGGCGATGAACTCGGCAGCCGCATCCGGATTCAGGACGTCGGCGTTGTACATCACGAAGTCGCGGCCCTTGCGGTTCTGCCGACCGGTCTTCTCGCCTAGCCCGAAGATTGCGTCTTCATGTCGGCACCGCCGACGCAGGGTGAACGCGTCGTTGAGCGTCGCATAGGGCCAGTACTGGCCGTCCTGATCAACTGCAGTCTCGATCACCACCGAGCCGTCGAGACGGTGCACGTCGAGCCGGAAGGGGTGTAGCCACAAGCTGACCACCATGGCGGACGTGCGCAGTCGCACGCGCTCCGCATCGCGCTCAACGCGGAACTCCACCGGCGTCTGCAGTGGATCAGCGCACACAGCAAAGGTGGGTGACTCGTCGAAGGTCCGTGCTCGGCTGATCTTGAACCGGACCAGATCATCGCGAATGAGATCGATGCGCAACTGCTCGTCATGCAGTTCGGCGAGCAGGCCGCGATCGGTCTCGCCGACGGAACTGACCCTCTCGAAGCGCACGTAGTGGTCGGTCTCAAGCACGCGATTCCTCCTTCGATTCAGCGATCTCGACGACGAGCGCCCGGTGATCGGAGAGCGGCATTTCCGGCGCGCTGCTCGCGACCACGCGGCCAAAATCACCCCGCAGCAGGATGTGGTCGAGCTGCCGATTCGGCGCGGCGGCCGGAAACGTTGGGCACACCGCCAGTGAGCGGTAGCCCGTTAGCCGCGCAGGTTTGGGATGGGTCATATTCATGTCGCCCATCAGCAGGACCGGGCCCGGTACGGCAGCAAGATCCCGACAGATGCGCCGCAGCTGCAACCGGCCCCAGCCGGGCACGAACGAGAGGTGCGTATTGGCGACGACGAGCGGTCCTCCCGGGGTTTCCAGGTCGCCGATCACGACTGCTCGTGGCTCCTCCTGGACCACCATGATCTTGCGCGGGCCAGGTAACCACATGGGGAACCGGCGTCGAATCTGCGGCAGCCGCAGCACCTGCCAGCTTCGGGCCGGAAATCGTGACAACAAGGCGATCCCGTATGAGGCAACGCCGGGCACGTCGTCCTCCGTCGCTGCCATCCAGGTAGCACCCGGGGTGCCCGATAGGGCAGCCACGAAGCGATGGGAGACTGCTCCCATCGCTTCGGCCGCAACGGCCGTGAGATCAGCTCCGTGAGATCGTGGCTGCAGCCGGTCGACCTCCTGCAGCGCAAGGATGTCCGGATCTAGCAAGCCGATCGCCTCCGCGAGACGATCGAGATCCACCCGTTGGTCGCTGAGCGCGCGGCCATGCAAGATGTTGAACGAGGCGACGCGCATGGAAAGAAGGTACTCATCATCAGCATGAATAACTCGGTGGATAGCTCGACTGCCGAGGACACCGGGCTGCGGTCGGCGCTCAAGCAGTCAGCGTCAGCCCTGAAGGCCGACGGCGTGCCCTTCGCTCTCGGTGGCGGCTATGCCTTATGGGCCAGCGGTGCACCAGAGCCAGTTCACGACGTCGACATGGTCGTGCCTGAGGGCGATGTACAGGCAGCGGTGGATTCCCTCTCCGCCGCCGGCTTCCAAATCGAGCGTCCGCCAGAGGATTGGCTGTTCAAGGCATACCTGGACGATGATTTGGTGGACGTATTGCATCGCCTGGCCGGGGTGCCGGTCGAGCGTGAGTTGATCGACACGGCGACGGAGAGGGAAATCCTGGGCGTCCGGATTCCGGTGCTGCCGCCGACTCCGATCATGATCGCCAAGCTGCTGTCGTTGTCTGAGCACTATGCCGACTTCGCCTTGCTGCTACCCCCTGTCCGCGCTGTGCGTGAACAGCTCGACTGGCCGGCGATCGCTGCTGCGGTCGAAGGGCATCCGTTCGCCGAGGCCTTCTTGGTGTTAGTAGAGCGGCTCGGAATCACCGACACCGGGGTCTCAGACTCCGATCTGTCGAGCGTGCCGGAGGAAGCCGACTAGCCTGACCGCCGTGCTCAAGATCGCCCGCGGCCATGTCGATGCCATGATCGCTCATGCTCGCGCCGACCATCCCGACGAGGCCTGCGGCGTGATCATCGGGGCCGCCGGTTCGGACCAGCCGACCCGACTCGTCCAGATGATCAACGCCGATCGCTCGCCAACGTTCTTCCGCTTCGACCCCGGCGAGCAATTTCGGCTCTATCAGGAGATGGATGCGAACGACGAAGAGATCGTCGTGGTCTACCACTCCCACACCGCCACCGGGGCCTACCCCTCCCGTACCGACATCTCGCTGGCGGCGGAGCCGCAGGCTCACTATGTGCTGGTGTCCACGGCCGAGTCCGGCAACCAAGACGGACCGGTCGAACTTCGCTCGTACCGGATACTGGACGGGGTTGTGACCGAGGAAGAGATCGAGATCACGGAATAGCACCTCGGGCGCGGCACGTTGATCGAGACGTGAACTCGCGGAACGAGAAGAAGGACCCGATGTCGATAGAGGTAAGGATTCCCACGATCCTGCGCACCTTCACCGGCGGAGCGAAAGCCGTCCACGGCGACGGCGCCACCTTGCTTCAGGTGATCGACGATATCGAGGCCCGTCATCCCGGTCTGAAGGAGCGACTCGTCGAGGAGCACGGGCTGCGACGGTTCGTCAATGTCTACGTCAACGACGAAGATGTACGCTTCGCCGGCGGGCTCCAAGCCCCCACCGCTGATGGCGACGTCGTCGTTGTCCTGCCTGCGGTCGCCGGCGGGTAAGCGGGACCTCGAATGGCGCGGTACCACTCATTGGCCGATTCGGTAGGCCACACGCCGCTAGTCGGATTGCCTCGGCTGTCGCCCAGTCCGTCGGTAAGGCTGTGGGCCAAGCTGGAGGATCGCAATCCGACCGGCTCCATCAAGGACCGGGCGGCCCTGAACATGATCCGCACGGCTGAACTCGACGGCACCCTTCGACCGGGCGCGACGATCCTGGAACCGACGAGCGGCAACACCGGCATCTCGCTGGCCATGGCTGCGAAGTTGGCGGGCTACCGGCTGATCTGCGTGATGCCGGAGAACACGTCCCCGGAGCGCAAGGAGCTGCTCACCATGTGGGGAGCTGAAATTGTTTCCTCTCCGGCTGTCGGTGGCTCCACCGAGGCGGTGCGGGTCGCCAAAGAACTTGCCGCGGAGCATCCGGACTGGGTGATGCTCTACCAGTACGGAAATCCGGCCAACGCCGAGGCGCACTATCTGACCACGGCGCCCGAAATTCTCGAGGATCTTCCCGAGGTCACCCATGTCGTCGCCGGGCTCGGCACAACCGGCACTTTGATGGGGGTTGGCAGGTTCTTTGCCGACAAGAAGCCTGACGTCAAGATCATCGCCGCCGAACCACGCTACGGCGAACTCGTCTACGGGCTGCGCAATCTGGACGAAGGCTTTGTTCCCGAGCTCTACGACGCCTCCCTTGTGAGCGCCCGATTCTCGGTCGGCTCCCGGGACTCGGTTCGCCGGGTTCGGGAGTTGCTGGATCGCGAAGGCATCTTCGCCGGGCTTTCCACCGGCGCTGTCGTGCACGCCGGTCTGGCTCAGGCGTCTCGTGCGATAAGGGCCGGCGAGTTCGCGGACATCGTGTTGGTCATTGCCGACGGCGGCTGGAAATATCTCTCCACCGGTGCCTATACCGGTGACCTGGACAGCAGCGAACAGTTCCTCGATTCCCAGGTCTGGGCCTAGGCCGGCCGCCAGCGTGGGTCTCGGCCCGCGGCAGCCAGCGTGCGTTCCAGCAGAGACGCGTCGTCCGGAACCGCGACCCTCGGCCCGAACAGACCGCGGCGCGCCTGCGGGTCGTCCGGAATCGACGACGCCAGCTGGTAGGAGGCCAGCAGGTTCGGCTCGGCCGGGGAGTAAGGCTGGCCCGTCGACACGGCGAGGTCCCAGCCGTGAACAACCAGCTCGTTGTTACCGAAGGCGGCCGTCTGGGCGGCCGGTGAAGTAACGCCACCCACCGTTGCTTCGCCGTCCCACGCACTCGACTCACGCCACGCCGCCACCAGCTCGATGAGACGATGCGGCAACTCGTCCCGCCAGTCTTGGGGCAGCCTGGCGGGCCCGGGCGGCGTGGAGGTGGTCGGTCCTTCTACCTTGTGGGCGGCATCGCGGAAGCTGACGCTCAGCCCCAGGACGTGGGCGAGCATGCCGCGCACGTCGATGCCCGGACACGGAGTTGGATCGTCCAGTTGGTCGTCGCTGATCCCGGCTGCGATACGCGCCATGTCGGCGGCCGGAGCGTCCAAGTCGAGGGTCATCTATTGCCTCCTGAATCCTCGTCGATGGCTTCCGTGGCGCCTCCTCGTCGCCACGCTACCGGCTCGCGTAGGCTGACCACCCGTGACGGCCGACACCGAAGCGCCGATCGGCATTTTCGATTCGGGATTCGGTGGACTCACCGTGGCCCGCGCGGTCATTGATCAGCTGCCTCATGAAGACATCGTTTATCTGGGGGATACCGCCCGTGCGCCGTACGGCGAGCAGCCGATCGCCAGTGTTCGCGAGTATGCGCTGGAGTGTCTTGATCATCTTGTCGACCAAGGCGTGAAGATCCTGGTGATCGCCTGCAACTCTGCTAGCGCGGCGGTCCTGCGTGATGCTCGGGAGCGGTACGCCGTGCCGGTCGTCGAGGTGATCTTGCCGGCTGCCCGCCGAGCGGTGGCCGCTACGCGGTCGGGCCGAGTGGGCGTGATCTGTACCGAGGCGACCGCCAACTCCCAGGCGTACGACGACGCCTTCGCTGCCGCTCCGCAGGTGACGCTACACACTGTCGCCTGCCCCCGCTTCGTCGGCTTCGTCGAGGCCGGCATCACGGGCGGCCCCGAGCTTTTGACCTGCGCGCGCACTTACCTGGATCCGCTCTGGGCCGCCGGCATCGACACTCTGATCTTGGGTTGCACGCATTACCCTCTGCTCACTGGCGTGATCTCTTATGTGCTTGGTGATTCCGTCAGCCTGGTATCCAGCGCCGAGGAGTGCGCCAAGGACGCGTACGCGACTCTGACTCGACTCGGACTGGCTCATGACCGGCCGCGTCATCCCAGCCATCGGTTCCTGACGACAGGGAGCCCCCAATCCTTCGAAGGCATCGGGCGACGCCTGATGGGGGACTTGGTCGTCGATGTCGAGCAGTTCGTCTGAGGCGGGCCTGTGAAGTTCACCGTTGTCGGCAGCAGTGGATCGGTCTCCGGCCCCGACTCACCGGCGTCCTCGTATCTGGTCCAGGCACCGTACGAGCACCGCACATTCACGCTCGTTCTCGATCTTGGTCCCGGCGCTTTCGGTGCTCTCTACAAGTATCTCGATCCGTCGCGGGTGGACGCTTTTGGTTTCAGCCACCTGCATCCGGACCACTGCTTCGATCTCTGCGCCTACTTCATTGCGGCACGCTACTCACCGACGGCGCCGTGGCCGGCCCAACCCGTGTACGGACCGCCTGGCACCCGGGAGCGGATCGGGCGCGCGTACGAGGTCTTGCAGCCTGATGGCGGAGGGGAGACGGCGACAGCGATATCGGAGCACTTCCATTACCGCGATTGGGCCGAAAGCCAACAGATTGGCCCATTCCTGGTCCGTACCGCCGAAGTAGATCACCCCGTCAGGGCGTACGCGATTCGCGTCGAGGAGACGAGTGGCGCAGGTGGTTCGCTGGTCTATTCCGGGGACACCGGCCCGTCTGATGCTCTGACCGAGTTGGCCAGCGGGGTCGACCTGCTGGTCGCTGAAGCAGCATTTCTTGAGGGGCGGAACGCACGCGGGGTCCATCTGACCGGGCGGCAAGCCGCCGAGTCCGCCTCGCGCGCCGCCGTCGGCGCGCTGGTGCTGACGCACATCCCGCCCTGGCACGATCACGACCAGGTCAAGGCTGAGGCCTTACCGCACTACGCCGGTCCTATTGCGCTCGCAACTCCCGGTGCGACCTGGTCGATCGGGGATCCGTCGCGACGGGCGGAAGCGCTTGACGATGCCGGCCTGGGCCGGGCTCCGAAATAGGGTGAAGCAATGAGGGGTGACGGTCGCGGCAACGATCAACTTCGGGAGATTCGGTTCACCCGCGGCTGGCTGGTTCAGGCTGAAGGCTCGGTGCTGGTCGAGTACGGAGACACCCGCGTGCTCGTGGCGGCCAGCGTCACGGAGGGCGTGCCGCGCTGGCGCAAAGGAACTGGCGAAGGCTGGGTGACCAGCGAGTACGCCATGCTGCCTCGGGCGACGAACACTCGCTCGGATCGGGAGTCGGTCAAGGGCAAGATCGGTGGTCGCACGCACGAGATCAGCCGGCTTATCGGGCGAAGCCTGCGAGCGATCATCGACTATTCGGCGCTCGGTGAGAACACCATCGTCCTGGACTGCGACGTGCTGCAGGCCGACGGTGGGACGCGGACGGCATCGATCACCGGGGCTTACGTTGCCCTCGCTGACGCGGTCACCTGGTTGCGGGATCGCAATCTGCTGGCTGGTGAACCGCTCACGGGTTCGGTGGCCGCGGTCTCGGTCGGGATCGTCGCCGGTACGCCGATGCTCGACCTCTGCTATGCCGAAGACTCCGGTGCGGACACGGACATGAATGTGGTGATGAGTGGAGCCGGTGACTTCATCGAACTTCAGGGCACGGCCGAGAAGAGCCCCTTCGATCGGGTCACGCTGGACACTCTGCTCGACCTTGCGACGGTCGGTTGCGCTCAGCTCACCGAGCTGCAGCAGCAGGCGCTTCACCCATGACCACGCCGGCGCGCATCCACCACCGGGTGGTGCTTGCCACCCATAACCGCGCCAAACTTGATGAGCTTCGTCGGATTGTCTTCGGCGCCGCACCTGACATCTGGGTTGTGGGTCTAGAAGCGGTCAGGCATTACCCGGAACCACGAGAGAAGGAGCGTAGCTTCGAAGGCAATGCCATGCTCAAGGCCCGCGCGTGCAGCTTGGCGACCGGAATGCCTGCGCTGGCGGATGACTCCGGGCTCGCGGTCGACGTGCTCAACGGCATGCCGGGCGTACGTTCCGCCCGCTGGGCCGGTCCGGACGCCACCGACGACGCCAACAATGAGCTGCTGCTGCGCCAACTCTTCGATGTCGAGCCCGTCGAGCGTACGGCCAGATTCGTCTGCGCCATGGCCCTGGTGCTGCCCGACGGTGCCGAGCACGTCCGGATGGGGGAAATGACCGGGAGGCTGGCCAGCCGACCTTCGGGCCAGCTGGGGTTCGGCTACGATCCGCTGTTCGTGGCCGACGGCCAGACCATGACCAACGGTGAAATCCAGGCAGCGGCGAAGGATGCGATCAGCCATCGCGGCCACGCCGTCCGCGCTATCGTTCCTGTGCTCATCTCTGAGCTGCGCCGACTGGGCGTACGGGAGGACGCTTAAGTTGAAGACCTACCTCGAACTCCTCGACCACGTCCTGACGTCGGGCACCGAGAAGGGTGATCGAACCGGAACCGGCACGCTGAGCTGCTTCGGCTATCAGATGCGTTTTCACCTCGACGACGGATTTCCGCTACTGACCACCAAAAAACTGCACACCCGATCGATTTTCGCTGAGCTGTTGTGGTTCATCAAAGGTTGTACCAACGTCTCGTGGCTGCACGAGCAGGGCGTGACGATTTGGGACGAGTGGGCGGACGACGCCGGTGACTTAGGCCCGATCTACGGTTACCAATGGCGGTCTTGGCCATCTCCCGAGGGTGGAGGAATCGATCAGCTGGCTCGCGTGATCGCCTCCATCAAATCCAATCCTGACTCCCGCCGCCATCTGATCAGCGCCTGGAATGTCGGTGATCTTGACGAGATGGCGTTGCCGCCCTGCCATGTGCTCTTCCAGTTCTACGTGGCCGACAACCGGTTGTCGTGCCAGCTCTACCAGAGGTCGGCCGATGTCTTCTTGGGCGTGCCGTTCAACATCGCGTCGTACGCGCTGTTGACGCACATGATCGCCCAGGTCTGCGGTTTGGGCGTCGGCGACTTCGTCCACACCCTGGGCGATGCGCACCTGTATCGCAATCACATTGATCAGGCCAAGCTGCAGCTCACCCGGGAGCCCCGCGCGCTGCCCAAGCTGATCTTGAATCCACTGGTCGAGGAGATCGACGACTTCACGCTGGACGACATCTCCCTCGAGGCCTACGATCCCCATCCGGGTATTCGAGCCCCGATTGCGGTCTGAGAGCCGATGATCGTCGGTATCGCGGCCGTTGCGCGCAACGGTGTCATCGGCGACGGCCGGGACATCCCGTGGCGCATACCGCAGGACTGGCGGCGGTTTCGAGACCTCACCATGGGACAGGTGTTGATCATGGGACGCAAGACTTATGACTCGATCGGCCGGCCGTTGCCCGGCCGCACCACATTCGTCATTACCCGCGACAAGATCTGGCGTGGGGACGGAGTGCGCGCGGTGCCGTCTGTGGACCAGGCCCTCGTCCTGGCTGGTGATCTTGGTCCGGCAACGATCTTTGTCGCCGGCGGGGGCGAGATCTATCGTGCGGCGTGGGACCACCTGGAGGCCCTGGAGATCACTGAGGTTGATCTTGAGCCGCCGGGGAACGTCACCTTTCCGCCGATCGAACCCCAGGAGTGGGAGGAGAGGACGCGCGAGGCCTACGACGGTTTCAGCTTTGTCAGTTACCGGCGGCTAGCTCAGCCCTGAGTCGTCTCTCCGCAGTCCGTCCCCCCGCTTTCGAGTGGCGAGGGGCGCCTCCGTGCGTCGCGTCTTCCCGCACAAGGCCACGGATGTTGCGAGAATCGGTCGATTGGCCCGCCGCCTCTGGCCTTGTGCGGAAAGACGGGTCACGTCGGCGTAGCGGCCGCCGGCTCTGGTTCCGTTGCCGACACTCTCGGGTTTGTTCAATCGTAGGATTGGCGCGACTCTGAGGCCGGAGTGGTGGAATTGGCAGACACGCAGGATTTAGGTTCCTGTGCCTTCGGGTGTGAGGGTTCGAGTCCCTCCTTCGGCACTGGGTTGTCCTGCTCGCGCGATCGCCGACGCTCGCAGGGTTGTCCTGCTCGCGCGATCGCCGACGCTCGCAGGGTTGTCCTGCTCGCGCGATCGCGCTTAGACCCGAGCGAATTCGAAGCGGACGGACTGGGCGGTTAGCGTCAGCGCGTTGTCCGTGCATGCCACCGCGGCCGAGCCCTTCGGGGCGACGATGGCGGCAACGTCGGTCATGGGCAGCTTCTGCGTGCGCCCGCCAGCCTTCAGAGTGGCTGAGCCGTCGGACATGGTCGACGTGAACGTCACCTGAGTGCCCTGCAGCACATAGGTGCCCTCGGTCGTGCCGTCCACCGTCAACTCGCCCGTGGTACCCGCCAGGGTGAGCCGGATCGGATCCTTTCCACGCCCCTCGAGCAGGTACGTCTGATCAGCGACGCTGCTGTCATTTCCGGGCGGATTTGTGAACGTGACGTAGACGTCACCGCCTTCACCAGTGCCATACGCCTGCTCTCCTCCGATGGCGACGAACCGGAGGAGCTGGTACCGATGGCGCAGGCATTCCGCGGCTGCGGAGGATTGCTCCGTCCCGGAGCCCGAAGTGCTCGGTGATCCCGGCGAACTGGCCGCTGATGCCGAGTCCGGCGCTGAAAGGTCAGTGGGTGCTGGATTCGGCTCGTCGCCCGAACAGGCACCAGTCGCCAAGAGGCCGATGGCCAGGAAGCCGCCCAGAACACGTCTCATGACTCCCCGTCTGTCAGAGCCCCAGCTCGCGCTTGAGCTTGTCAACGTGGCCCGTGGCCTTCACGTTGTACTGCGCGACGGCAATTTCGCCACGTCCCTTGTCATCGACGTCGACGACGAACGTCGAACGGATCACGCCCTCAATGAGCTTTCCGTAGAGAAGCTTCTCGCCGTAGGCGCCGTACGCATTGAGCACAGACTTCTCGGGGTCCGATAACAGCGGGAAGCCAATCGCCTGCTGCTCTCGAAACTGTGCCAACCGCTCAGGCTCGTCCGGCGAGATACCGACGACCTGAACTCCGGCGTTCGCCAGCTCATGGGCAGCGGCAGTGAAGTCGACCGCCTGCGTGGTGCAGCCGGCGGTCATCGCCGCCGGGTAGAAGTAGACGATCAGGCGCTGACCCGCAAAGTCGGCCAACGAAACTTCTGCGCTGTCCGCGTCGCGGAGAGTGAAAGCCGGCGCGGGGTCGCCGGAAGACAGATGGGTAGCCATGACCAGCCACCTTAATGCGGCCCGGGCGCCAATCCGACTCGCAGGCGCACTGGTAGCCCGAGCGGTCGGAAGCCTGCAATACGCTGTCGGTCGAGCGAGTCGTCTCACCGATGACGGCGATCAGCAGCATGAGGGAGCACAGCGTGTCGGACAACATCCCGCAGCGAAAGCGAAGTGGCCCGCAGATCGAGGCTGACCTGGCAGCTACCCGCGACCGGCTGACGGCGTCGGTGGAGACCCTGATCGACCAAGTGCATCCCAAGCGGATCAAGCAGCGGTCGGTCGGTCAGGTCAAGCAATTGGTGAACGCCGAATTCGAGAACGCCAAGTCCAAGCTCTTCAACGCTCGCGGCGATCTTCGTACGGACCGGCTGGCAGTAATTGGCGCTGCTGTGACCGGATTCGTCACCTTTCTGTTGATTATCCGGACACTGGTACGCCGCGTGAGGCGACGTTCCTGATTGAGGCCGAGGCATGTCCGATCCTGAGACGCTGCCAATCCGAATGCTGCATGATCGGGTCCTGGTGTCGACCGAGGGTGAGCCGGGGGAGCGGAAGAGCAGCGCGGGGATCTTGATTCCGGCCACGGTGGCGATCGGCCGTCGTCTTGTCTGGGGCGCAGTCGTCGCCGTCGGCGCTCATGTTCGTACGGTGAAGGTGGACGACCGGGTGCTCTTCGATCCCGCCGATCGGGCCGAAGTAGAAGTCCGCGGCAAGGATTATGTGCTGCTGCGCGAGCGGGATCTGCACGCTGTGGCAGCAGAGCGATTGTCGGACGGAAAAACGGGCCTCTATTTGTGAGTTGCTCTTCTCAAATCGTCTCGGCTGTGTTACGCGATCTATAACGAATCTTAACGTTTGCTCAGGGATGTTGCGCTCGCAAGACGATCTCCCTCTAGTGTGACGAGTGGAAGTGGCTCCACGGATTTCGTGGTGCCTGACCTAGACGAAGCGAGGCCTCATGACTTCTGTTCCACCCGCACGCCGCGTCCTCGCGGGTGCATCCATCGTTGCCCTCCACGCCGTGACCGCCTGTGGTGGCGGTGGCGAGGAAGGCAGCCCGCAAGCCTCTGGAACCGCCGCTGGTGCGGATTTCACCAAGCAGGGTGACATCGAGGTGTGGCAGGGG
>OCZS010000019.1_pt1 | contig 45892 bp, 43 predicted proteins | sample 1539071 | NCBI WGS metagenome assembly OCZS01 (sample SAMEA3113584, study PRJEB22503) | soil metagenome
CAGCAGGTCCGTCTCCCGGGTGCCGGGAGATCCCCCACGGATCTCGACCCCCCCGACCGTTCCGGAGGGAGGCAGCACGACGGTGACGCCGGTCAGCCATCCGGGCTCCTCCCGGGTCGCGTGACCGACCCGGATGCCCGGGACGTCGGTGATGGCGTTCGTCGGCCCGGGCTGCACTGGCCCAGCATGACGGATGCCGGTCCCGCGGGGGCGGGCCGGCATCCGGTCGAGGCGCTACGGCCTCAGTGCAGCACGACGGCAGGCGCGACGTCATCGGCGTCGGCGTCGTCGAGCAGGTGTGACTCCTCGTGCTTGCGCGGCAGGAAGAACGCCGGGACCAGCGTCAGGGTGAGCAGCACGGCAGCCACCCAGAAGGTCGTGCTGAACGCCGCGGCCATGGCCTCGTGGACCGCCAGCATGAGTGCCTCCTGGCCTCTCGCGAGCAGTTCGGCGACCTGCGGGAACTGGGCGGCGATGGCGCCCAGCCTCTCGGGGTCGGTGACGCCGGCCGAGGCCTCGTTGAAGGCCTGGGACGCCTTGAGCAGGGGATCGTCCTTGAGGCCGGTGGTGAGCACGACGGACATGATGGCAACGCCGATCGACGACGCGATCTGCTGGGTGATGTTGAGCAGCGTCGACCCGCGCGCGACGTCGTGCGACTTGAGCGTCTTCAGCGCCGATGTCATCAGCGGCATCATCGTGGCGCCCATGCCGAGACCCATGATGAACAGCACCGGCAGGATGAAGGTGTAGGGCGTCGTCGCGGTGAGCGTGGTCAACGCGTACATGCCACCGATGATGAGCACGAGGCCGAAGGGCACGATGCGGCCGACCGGGAGCTTGTCCATCAGCGCGCCGGCGATCGGCATCGTGATCATGGCACCGAACCCTTGGACAGCCATGAGCCAGCCGGCCTCGAGCGCGCTCTCACCCCGGACCTGCTGGAAGTAGGTCGGCACGAGGAGCAGCCCGCCGAAGAAGGCGGCCGCAAAGAGGAACATCGTGATGATCGAGACCGTGAGGTTCCGGTTCCGGAAGAGCCGCAGGTCGAGCAGCGGGTGGACCGGCCGGAAGCTCCAGAAGACGAAACCGATCACCATGAGCAGCCCGATGGTGCCGGGGATGATGACCTTGGGCGAGAAGAAGGTGCCCTCACCCGGGATCGACGAGATGCCGTAGAGGAACAGCGCGAGACCCGGGGACATCAGCGCCATGCCGATCCAGTCGAACGACTCCGAGGGCTGGGGGCGGTCGGACGCGAGCACCTTCAGGGCGTAGACGAGCGCGACGGCGCCGATCGGCACGTTGATGAGGAAGATCCAGTGCCACGAGTAGTTCTCGATGAGCCAGCCGCCGAGGATCGGGCCGAAGATGGGGCCGAGGAGCATCGGCACCCCGAGGATCGCCATGAGGCGGCCCATGCGGGCCGGACCCGCGGCCCGCGTCATGATCGTCATGCCGAGCGGCATGAGCATGCCGCCACCGAGGCCCTGCAAGGTGCGGAAGCCGATGAGCATGCCGATCGAGGTCGCCATGGCGCACAGCGCCGAGCCCAGGGTGAAGAGGAGGAGCGCCACCATGTAGAGGCGCTTGGTGCCGAAGCGGTCGGCGGCCCAGCCCGTCAGGGGGATGACGGTCGCGAGGGCCAGCGTGTACGCGGTGACCGTCCAGGCCACGGTCGAGTAGGGCAGGGGCTCACCTGGCGTCCCGAACTCGACCTGGAAGGTCGGGAGCGCCACGTTGACGACGGTGATGTCGAGGATCGACATGATCGCGCCGAGGACGACGACACCGGCGATCTTGAGGACGGCACCGTCGATCTTGTCGGGATACTGCGGTGGCGCGGCAGGCGCTGAAGTGGTGGTCACGTGGGGCTCCAGGTGAGGTCGGCGGATGGGCGGTCCCGCGTCGGGATGGGAAGTCGTCCACCCGGCGCGGAGGGTGGCGACGCTGCCGGGGGAGAGTCTGCCGCAGGGCACCGACAGGGCGGAAACGGTTTCCCGCCCCACCGGCATTCCCGCGCCGCTCCCGGCGAACAGCCCAGCGCCGGCACTCTGTCCGGTGAGGAGCCGTCATGGAGAGAGGGGTGGCCGGGTGGGAGCAGGGCCCGTCGGTAGGCTGCGCGCGTGACCGAGATCGAGATCGGCCGTGGCAAGCGCGGCCGCCGGGCGTACTCCTTCGACGACATCGCCATCGTGCCGTCGCGGCGGACGCGCGACCCCGAGGAGGTCTCCGTCGGGTGGCAGATCGACGCCTACCACTTCGACATCCCCTTCATCGCCGCCCCGATGGACTCCGTCATGGCGCCGCAGAGCGCGATCGCGCTCGGCAAGCTCGGTGGCCTTCCCGTCCTGGACCTCGAGGGCCTGTGGACGCGCTACGAGGACCCGGCTCCGTTCCTCGCCGAGATCGCCACCCTCGACCCGGCCCTGGCGACGACCCGCATGCAGGAGATCTACCGGGCCGACATCCAGCCGGAGCTGGTGACCGAGCGGTTGCGCGAGGTCCGCGACGCCGGGGTGACGGTGGCCGGCGCGCTCACCCCGCAGCGCACCCAGCAGCTGTGGAAGACGGTCGTCGACGCGGGCGTCGACCTCTTCCTCATCCGGGGGACGACCGTCTCGGCGGAGCACGTCTCCGGCCGGGCCGAGCCGCTCAACCTCAAGCGCTTCATCTACGAGCTGGACGTCCCGGTCATCGTCGGCGGGGCGGCGTCCTATGCCGCTGCGCTGCACCTCATGCGCACGGGTGCCGCCGGCGTCCTCGTGGGGTTCGGCGGCGGCGCCGCCCACACGACGCGACGCACGCTCGGCATCCACGCCCCGATGGCCTCGGCGATCGCCGACGTCGCGGCCGCGCGCCGGGACTACCTCGACGAGTCCGGGGGTCGCTACGTCCACGTCATCGCCGACGGCGGGGCCGGCACGAGCGGCGACGTCGTCAAGGCCATCGCCTGCGGGGCCGACGCCGTGATGCTCGGCGCCGCCCTGGCTCGGGCGACCGAGGCTCCCGGCCGTGGGTTCCACTGGGGGTCCGAGGCGCACCACCCGGAGCTCCCCCGAGGCGAACGGGTGGAGGTGGGAGCGGTCGCCGGGCTCGAGGAGATCCTCTTCGGCCCGAGTCGGGTCGCCGACGGCACGACGAACCTCGTGGGGGCCCTGCGGCGGGCGATGGCGACCTCCGGCTACCTCGACCTCAAGGAGTTCCAGCGCGTCGAGGTCGTCGTCGCGCCCTACCAGCGCAGCTGACGCGGAGAGTGACGGCGCCCCCGTGACGGGTTCGGGTCCGCCTGATGGGTCCGGCGGGTGACAGCGGGACTTACGCTTCAGTGATGCCCGACGTCGTCGCCGACCCAGAGACCGATCCCCTCGCCACGTATGCCGTCGACCCTGGGCGGGTACGCGCCCTCACCTCGCGGGTCGTCGCCTCCGGTGAGGCCGGCGAGATGCGGACCTCGACGCCCTTGACCGGTGCTCCGCTCGCCGTCCTCCCGGTGTCCGGCATCCGCGACGTCGAGGTGGCGGTCCAGGCGGCCCGCGTCGCCCAGCGGGCCTGGGCCGCCGTCCCGGTCGCCGAGCGGGCTGCGGTGCTGCTGCGGGTGCACGACCTGCTCCTGGGGCGGCAGCCGGAGCTCCTGGACCTCGTCCAGCTCGAGTCCGGCAAGACCCGGGCACAGGCGTTCGAGGAGCTCGGCGACTGCGCCGTGGTGGCCCGTCACTACGCCCGCCGGGGCCCGGGCCTCCTGCGGGACGTCAACCACGTCGGCATCGTGCCCCTTCTCTCCCGGGCGGTCGAGCACCACCGCCCGCGGGGGGTCGTCGGCATCGTCTCGCCGTGGAACTACCCCTTGAGCCTGGCCGTCAGCGATGCACTTCCGGCCCTCCTCGCGGGGAACGCCGTGGTGGTGCGACCCGACCCCCAGGGGTCCCTGACCGCCCTGGCGGCGGTCGAGCTCATGGTCGGGGCCGGCGTGCCCGACGGCCTGCTGCAGGTGGTCCTCGGCCCCGGCGAGCCCACCGGCCAGGCCGTGGTCGACCGCGTCGACTACGTCTGCTTCACCGGCTCCACGACCACCGGTCGCCGGGTCGCCCAGTCCGCGGCGCGGCGGCTGGTCGGCGCCAGCCTCGAGCTCGGCGGCAAGAACACGCTCTATGTCGCCGACGACGCCGACCTGCGGCGCGCCGTCGCCGGTGCGGTCAAGGGGTGCTTCACCGCTGCGGGGCAGCTGTGCATCAGCGCCGAGCGGGTCGCCGTCCACGAGGCGGTGTACGACGAGTTCGTCCCCCGCTTCGTGGATGCGGTGTCCCGGATGCGCCTGTCCACGGGCCTGCACTGGGGCGCCGACATGGGCAGCCTCGTGAGCGAGGACCAGAAGCGACGGGTCCTGGACCACATCGAGGATGCCGTCGCCAAGGGCGCCCGGGTCCTCACCGGCGGGAGCGCCCGCCCGGACGTCGGCCCGCTCGTCGTCGAGCCCACGGTGCTCGAGGGGGTGACCTCCGCGATGTCGTGCCGCGACGAGGAGACCTTCGGGCCGGTGGTCGCCCTCTACCGCGTCGCCTCCGACGACGAGGCGGTACGCCTGGCCAACGACACGGAGTACGGCCTCAACGCGTCCGTGTGGACCCGGGACGTCCGCCGCGGCCGGGAGATCGCCGCACGGATCCAGGCCGGGACGGTCAACGTCAACGACGGGTACGCGGCGGCGTGGGGCAGTGTCGCCGCGCCGATGGGAGGGATGAAGTCGTCGGGCCTCGGTCGACGGCACGGGCGTGAAGGCCTCCTCAAGTACACCGAGACCCAGAACGTCACGGCCCAGCACGTGCACGGCATCGTGCCGCTGCCCGGGATGTCGGACGAGCGGTTCGCCCGGGTGATGACCCGGGCCCTGAGGATCCTCAAGGCGGTGCGCCTCCCGTGACCGAGCCGACGGACGTCGACGTCGACGTCGACGTCGTCGTCGTCGGATCCGGCTTCGGTGGCTCGGTGTCGGCACTGCGGCTCGCGGAGAAGGGATACCGGGTGCTGGTCCTCGAGGCCGGGCGCCGGTTCGAGGACGAGGACTTCGCGAGGACGTCGTGGGACCTGCGCCGGTTCCTGTGGGCGCCCAGGCTCGGGCTGTACGGCATCCAGCGCATCCACCGGCTCGACGACGTCCTCATCCTCGCCGGGGCGGGCGTCGGCGGCGGCTCACTCAACTACGCCTGCACGCTCTACGTGCCGCCGGCCCCGTTCTACCGCGACCCGCAGTGGGGCGAGATCACCGACTGGCAGGCCGAGCTCGCGCCGCACTACGCGACGGCGTCGACGATGCTCGGCGTCGTGACCAACCCGTGCGAGGGGCCGGTCGAGCAGGTCATGCGACGGACGGCGGAGGACCTCGGTGTGGGTGACACCTTCCGCAAGACCCCCGTCGGCATCTACTTCGGGCCCCCCGGCCAGCGGGTTCCCGACCCCTACTTCGGCGGTGCAGGTCCGGACCGGTCCGGCTGCACCCAGTGCGGGAACTGCATGGTCGGTTGCCGGGTCGGAGCGAAGAACACGCTCGTGAAGAACTACCTCGCCCTGGCCGAGCGGCTCGGCGTGGTCGTGGAGCCCATGCGCACCGTGACGCGCCTCGGCGTGGTGCCCGGGACCGGTGAGCCGGACGGCCGAGGCGAGGTGTACCGCGTCCTCCACGAGCGGACGGGACCACGCGGCGGACGGGAGGCCCGCGTGACGACCGCCCGGCACGTCGTCGTGGCCGCGGGGACCTGGGGCACCCAGCAGCTGCTCCACGCGATGAAGGACGAGGGGGAGCTCCCGCGGATCTCGGACCGGCTCGGCCACCTCACCCGCACCAACTCCGAGGCCCTCCTCGGCGCCACGACCGTCTCCCTGCCGAAGGTCGCGGACCTCACGCGGGGGGCCGCGATCACCTCCTCCTTCCATCCCGACGACGTGACCCACGTGGAGAACTGCCGGTACGGCAAGGGGTCCAACGCCATGGCGCTGCTTGCCGGTGTGCGAGTACCGCGGGACACCGGCCGCTCGCGGCTCATGCAGGCGCTCGTCGAGCTCGTCCGGCATCCCCGCGACCTGCGTGCCGTGGGGCTCAACGCCTACCGGTGGAGCGAGCGCACCGTCGTCGGTCTCGTCATGCAGACCCGGGACAACAGCCTGCGCACGTACCGCCGGAAGGGCCTCCTCGGTAGAGCCCGGCTCAGGTCCGCCCCCGGCCACGGAGAGCCGTGTCCCACGTACATCGAGGTCGGCCACACGGCGATGGAGCGCCTTGCTGCCCGGCTCGAGGAGGAGACCGGCGTCCGGGCGGTGCCCGGCGCCTCCCTGGGTGAGGTGCTGGACCGACCCATGACGGCGCACTTCATCGGAGGCGCGGTGATCGGCGCGGATCCCGAGCGTGGCGTGCTGGACCCGTACCTCCGGGTCTGGGGCCACCCGGGCCTCTCCGTCGTCGACGGCGCCGCCGTGTCGGCCAACCTCGGGGTCAACCCGGCGCTGTCGATCACGGCCCAGGCCGAGCGGGCGATGTCGCTGTGGCCCAACCGCGGCGAGGCGGACCTCCGTCCGTCGCAGGCCGAGCCGTATGCCGTGCTGGCAGCCGTGCCGCCGCGGCAGCCGGCCGTCCCGGGCCTGTTGCGCGTGCAGGTGCTGCGGCCCTCCCCCCAGGGCGTCGTCGAGGGGGCCGGAGCCGGCTCCGCACACCACGTGGTGTCGGTGGCCGGCGTGACGATGGAGCCATGAGCGGGGTGACGACGCGGGCCTGGTCCTTCACGGCACCCGTCTGGCGGTGGAAGGAGGGGTCCTGGCGGTTCGTCACGGTGCCCGAGGACGTCAGCGACGAGGTCGACGAGGCCGTCGGTGACGCGACCGGAGGGTTCGGCTCCGTGCGCGTCGAGGTGACCGTCGGGTCGTCGGTGTGGCGCACCTCGCTCTTCCCCTCGACGAGCGAGGGGGCGTTCGTGCTGCCGGTGAAGAAGGCGGTGCGCGACGCTGAGGGACTCGACGACGACGCCCCTGCCGAGGTGACGATCCGTCTCGTCGACCGCTGACTCGCGCCCAGCCGCAGCAGTGTTCGCGATCCGGGCGCACGCCTCAGGACTCGTCGCGCCACGACCGCCACAGCGCCGCATAGGAACCGTCGTGGGCGAGGAGCTCGTCGTGAGACCCGAGCTCGCGAACGACTCCCTCCTCGACGACGGCGACCCGGTCGGCGTCGTGGGCGGTGTGCAGCCGGTGGGCGATGGCGACGACCGTCCGCCCGTCGACGACTGCGGCGAGCGAGCGCTCGAGGTGACGAGCCGCCCGCGGGTCGAGCAGGGAGGTCGCCTCGTCGAGGACGAGGGTGTGTGGGTCGGCCAGGACGAGCCGGGCGAGGGCCACCTGCTGAGCCTGAGCGTGCGTGAGCGGGTGCCCGCCGGACCCCACGACGGTCGACAGCCCCTCCGGAAGGGCGAGCGCCCACTCGAGGGCGTCCACCGACGCGAGAGCGCCGCGCAGCTCTGTCTCCGACGCCTCGGGGCGGGGGAGTCTGAGGTTCTCGGCAAGGGTCCCGACGAAGACGTGGTGCTCCTGGGTCACGAGCGCGACCTCGCCGCGCAGCACCGGGAGCTCGAGGTCGACGAGGGGCACCCCTCCTCCGGTGACCCGTCCGGTCCGCGGCCCGTCGATGCCGGCGAGAAGCCGACCCAAGGTGGACTTGCCTGCGCCGGAAGGCCCGACGATGGCCAGCCGCTCACCGGGGACGAGGCCGAGCGAGACTCCGTGGAGGACGTCACGGCCGTCACGGTAGGAGTAGCGGACGTCGGAGACGTCCACCTCCTCGCCGTCGGGCAGGACGCCGGTGGCCACGCGGTCGGAGGGGACCTCCGCCACGCCGAGGATGCGGGCGAGCGAGGTTGCGGCGAACTGGATCTCGTCGAGCCAGGAGATGAGCTCACCCAAGGGGTCGAGCAGCTGCTGGGCGTAGAGCGTGACCGCGGTCGCGGCCGCGATGGAGATGTGCCCGTTCCACGCGAGCCACCCGCCCCAGAGCACAGAGGTCGCGATGGGCAGGAAGAAGCCGATCTCGAGCCAGGGGAACCAGCGCAGCCGCAGGCCCATCGTGTAGTGCTCCGCGTCCCCGCACTCGTCGAGCGCTGCGCGGAACCGCCGGCCTCGCGCCCGCTGCAACCCGAGCGCGTCCATCGTCCGAGCGCCCTCGACGGTCTCGGCGGCGACGCCGTTGAGCCGCGCGTACGAGGCGTGTTCCCACAGGTACCCGTCTCCGGCGCGGCTGAGGTACCACCGCGACGACGGGACGTGCAGGAGCGCAGCAGTGAGCAGGGCCAGCGCGGCGAGCGGTGAGGTGATCACGGCGGCGACGACCGTGGCGGCCATCGTCGTCACCGCGACGACGATCGCCGGGATGCCGAAGCGGATGATGTACGCCAGGGAGTCGATGTCGTTCGTCGTCCGGGCGACGAGGTCACCGGTCCCGGCTCGCTCCACCACGGAGAGCGGCAGCCTCACCGACGAGCCGATGAACTCCTCGCGCAGCCGCGCGAAGATGCGCTCCGAGAGGACGAACGACGCCTTGCGCCCGACCCAGGTCAGTGCCGTCTGGGCCACGAGCGCGACGACGAGCACGCCGATGAGCACGTCGATGCGAGCCAGGCTGCGGTCGCCGGTCGTCACCTCCTCGACCACCTGACCGACGACCCACGGGCCGAGGAGGGCGACGAGCGCCGCCAGGCCGTGCCAGGCGAGCACCCATATCAGCGCACGGCGGTGGTGGCGCAGCAGCACCCTGGTGTGCTCGAGCACCGTTCGCGATGACGCGATGGGGAGGGTCCGTGCGGCGTGGTCGGTGCGCCCGAGGAGTGGGGACATCACTCCTCACCCCGAAGCACGACTCGACGGTATGCCGGCGTCGACCTCAGGAGGTCGTGGTGCCGTCCCTGGGCGGTCACCCGGCCGTGCTCGACGAGGAGCACGGTGTCGGCACGGTCCAGGAGGAGCGGGCTGGCGGTGATGAGCACCGAGGTGCGGCCGGCCCGGTGTCGGGCGAGCCGCTCGGCCACCCGCGCCTCGGTGTGGGCGTCGACGGCGCTCGTCGGCTCCACGAGCACGAGCACGTCCGGGTCGCGCAGGAGCGCTCTGGCGAGGGCCACCCGCTGGCGCTGACCACCGGACAGCGTGCGTCCGCGCTCCTCGAGCTCGCCGTCCATGCCGCCCTCGAGGGCGTCCAGCGCGTCGGTCGCACTGGCCACCTCGATGGCGGCATACCGCTCCCCGTCGCTCGACCCTCCGAGCGCCTCGCGGACAGGACCGCTGAAGAGGTGCGGATCCGACTCGGACACGACGATGCGAGCGCGGACCGCGTCGATGGGCAGGTCGTCGACGGGCACGCCACCCCAGCGGACGCCGTGTCGGCCCGGCGTGGTCCTCGCGAGGCGGTGGGCGATGACTGACGTCTCCTCCGGGCGCGCGCTCACGATCGCCGTGAGCCGCCCGGGCTCGATGACCACGCCCGAGGTCGGGTCGACGAGGGGTGCTCCGCGGGAGAGGTCGTCGAGCACCTCCTCCAGCGGCGAGCCCCCGGCGACGCGGTCGTCGAATGCCGCTCGGGGCTGCTCGTCGGAGAGGGCGTGGTCGGGCTCGACGGAGAGGATCGTAGCGATCCGACGGGCAGCGACCCGGCTCCGCGTGAGCTTGTCGACGAACTCCGTCGCCGTGCGCATCGGCATGGTGAGGAACGCCGTGTAGCCGTAGAAGGCCACGAGCTGTCCCGGAGTGATCTCGCCCGCGGCTGCGAGGTGTGCCCCGACGCCGGTGACGAGGACGACGAAGATGCCGGGAAGGAGCACCTCGGCGGCGTCGAGCGTCGCCTGCACCGGCGAGAGACGCACTCCCGCCTGACGCACCCGAGCCGACTGCTCGGCATACCGGGCGAGGAACGCGTCCTCCCCGCCGATGCCGCGCAGGACGCGCAGCCCGGCGACCGTGTCCGCGCCGAGCGAGGTGAGGAGGCCGGCCTCGTGGCGCTGCGCCTGCTGGCGGCGCTGGAGGGGGCGCATGACGAGGCTGAGCGACGCGAGGAGCACGGGGCCCCCGACGAGCATGAGCACGCCGAGGAGCACCGACCCCTGCAGGAGGATGACGGAGACGACGACGAAGCTCACGATGGCGCCCGCGAGCCGGGCCGTGATGTCGAAGACGTTTCCCATCCGCCAGAAGTCGCTGGCGAAGCTCGTGACGACCTCTCCGGCCGGCATCCGACGGGTCAGGGCCGGGCCGGCGCGCCGCACCGCACGGTCGGTGACGACGGCGGAGCGGAACGAGGCGATCAGCCAGTTGCGGACCGCGAACCAGTGCCGGCCGTTGCTCGTCACCGCGCTGACCAGCCCCAGGCCCATGATCGCGCCGGCCCACAGGACGAGGGCGCGGGCGTCCCGCGCCACGAGGCCCTCGTCGATCGCCCGCCCGACGGCCGCCGGGACGAGGGCGATGGAGAGCATCCACGGCACGCCGAAGAGGACGCCGCCGAGCAGGGTGCGCCACTGCCGCCGACCGAGCCAGAGGATCAGCCGGTCGGCGTCGTGGGGCGGGGCCGCGTCGGCGTCGAGCGCGTAGGGCCAGGTGTGGTGAGCCATGGGCGTCCAACGCTATGCCGGGCGGCCGACGGCATCCACCGAGTTTCCGCCCCCATCTCCACCCTCGCGGCAGGCGCGGAAACGCTCGCTGGGACAACCTCTTCCGAGGTCAGGAAGGGCCGGGGGCCGAGGGCAGCTCCACGAAGGTGTCTCCGACCGCGATGTCGCCCGTCTCGAGGACGCGGAAGATCGTGCCCGCCCGGTCGTGGAGCGCCCGAGCCGCGCCCTGACCGATCTCGTCGTCGAGGATGCGGCACGGGGCCGCCCGGCGGACGACCTCGAGGAGTGCGCCACCGACCCGGACCCGGGTACCCGGCTGCGTCGGCACCGGCCCGTGGCTCAGGGTGACGTTGCGGCGGGTGCCATGGGCGGGCACCGGGGCACCGAGCCGCGCCGCCGCCTCGTCGAGGTCGGTGGCCGACTGCACGCTGACGTGGCGGTGCCGCGTGCCGTGGTAGCGGTCGCCGACGATGCCCGTACCAGCCTCGGCGTGGACCATCACGACCGCGCGCATCGGGAGTCGCCGTGCGAGGGCTACGTGGATGGCCGTCACCACCGGCCCGTCACCGGTCACCTCGTCGGTGACGCGCGAGGCGGAGCGACGCGGAGCGCGAGAACCCCGCTGAGGGTCACGTTCAGCCGGTGGTCGATCTCGACGATGACCACCTCGACGCCACCACACTCCGGACAGCGCAGGACCATCCCGGGGCAGCGGAGGTAGACCCTCGTCTGCGCGATGGCGTGGCTGCTGCCGCACCCTGCGCACTCGAGGGAGCCTTCGGACAGGTCGGTGCCCAGTGCCAGGGAGAACGCACCGAGGACGGCGTTCCCGTCGACGTAGTGATTCATGGTCAGACCACCTGCCTGCTTCCTGTTCGTGTGGCTGTGGATGGGCCGGATGCCGTGAGGGTCGACATCTCGCCGCCGGCACGCCGGGTCGTGGGTCAGCCGAATCGCTCGGCTCGGATGGACCGCGGGTCGAGGCCGGCGCCGGCGAGGAGGTGGATCATCGCCTCGACGAACGTCGTCGGACCGCACACGAAGACGCCCGGGTCGGCCTCGGTGCCGCCGCATGCCGTCAGCGCCTGGGTGACCGTCGTGGACGCCACCCGACCGGTCCGCAGACTGAGCGCCTGCAGCGGCGTGCCCAGCCGCTCCGCGTCGTCGGGGACGTCGGCGCGGGAGAGGTGGACCGTCGCCGACACATTCCCGGCGGCCACGCGCTCGGCGAGCTCCACGGCATACAGGAGGCGTGCCGGCTCGGTCACCGAGGCGACGACGACGACCGGCTCGGCGGGGTCAGCTGCGCGCCACATGGCGCGCAGGGGCGCCAGCCCCGAGCCACCGCCCACGAGGAGCAGGGGCCGGCGGGCGCCGGTCCAGACGAAGTACCCACCGATCGGGCCCCGCAGCTCGACGGTCTCGCCCACGGCGATGTCACGCACGAGGTAGGGCGAGACCTCGCCGCCGGGAACCTCCTGCACCGTGAGCGCCGGTGGCTCACCCGGCCCCGAGGCCAGCGAGTAGCTGCGGGTCGCCTGGTACCCGTCCGGCGCCGTCAGCCGGACGTCCACGTGCTGCCCCGCCACGGAGCCAGGCCAGCCCGCGACGTCGAGGACGAGGGTGTGGGCGTCGGCCGTCTCCTCGACGACGAGGTCGACGGCCGCCTTCCGCCACGCGAGGTGGACGAGCGGGGCGACTCGGAGGCCCCCGGCCCGAGTCCCCGACAGCCTCGGCCCGTCAGTCACCGTGGTAGCGCTGCTCGAGGAACGGGTCGCCGTGGTTGTGGTAGCCGGCGGCCTCCCAGAACCCCGGAGTGTCCTCCTCGACGAGGTCGATCCGACTGACCCACTTGGCGCTCTTCCACAGGTAGAGGTGTGGCACCAGCAGCCGGGCCGGACCGCCGTGCTCCGGCTCCAGGGGCTCGCCCTCGAACTCCACAGCGATCATGGCGTCGCGCTCCACGAGGTCCTCGACCTGCAGGTTGGTCGTGTAACCGCCATAGCTGGTGACCAGGGCGTAGGGAAGGTCGTCGACCCCGACGACGTCGAACAGGGTGGAGACCCGCACCCCGCGCCATGTGGTGCCGAGCTTCGACCAGTGCGTGACGCAGTGGATGTCGGTCGTGAGGGTCTCGAGGCCGAAGGCGTGCAACCCGTCCCAGTCGAACGTGCCGGTCGACGTCCCGTCGGTGATCGTCAGCTGCCACTCGTCGGGGCTCAGCACCTCCGTCGGTCCCGCCGTGAGCACCGGGAAGTCCCTCGTGAGGTACTGCCCGGGTGGCATGCGGTCGTCGCGCTCGCGCGGCCGCCCCTGGAAACCCGCCATGGCGACTGCTCCTTCCACGTGCCGACAGCGCGGCGGACGAGGGTGGCGTGCACCGCGGGCCGCGACGACGGACGACAGCCCGAGCCGACCCTAGCGCCGCCAGCCGGACACGGACGGTGACGTAGCCTCGAGGGGTGCTGAGGACCGCCATGCGACCGAGGCTCCTCGGCCTGCTCGGGCTCGTCCTCGTCGTCGGTGCGGCCTTCGTCTGGCTGGGTCGCTGGCAGCTCGGTGTGGCCGAGAGCACGGCACACCGAGAGGCGGTGGAGCAGGCCCGGGCACAGTCCCCGGCCGATCTCACCTCGGTGCTCCAGCCGCACGCGCCCTTCCGTGAGGACCTCTCGTCCCGGCCGGTGACGGCCAGCGGGCGGTATGCCGCCTCGGGCCAGCTCCTCGTGCCGGACCGGAGGCTCGACGGGACGACCGGCCTCTGGGTGCTCACGCCGTTCGTCGTCGACGGCAGCGGTGCCACCCTCCCCGTCGTCCGTGGGTTCGTCGAGGACGAGGCGGATGCCGGACCGCCGCCCGAGGGACCACTGCGGATCGAGGGTGGTGTCGCCCCGGGGGAGTCACCGGAGGAGCGGCCGGTGACGGAGGGCCAGATCGGCTCGGTCGACCTGTCGCTGCTCGTCAACACCTGGCCGGGGGAGCTGTACAACGCTTTCCTCTTCCTCGAGTCCGAGACGCCGGCCACCGGTCCGCAGCTGACCAAGGTGCCCACGCCTCTGGGGGAGACCGGTATCCGCTGGCGCAACGCGGCATACGCCCTGCAGTGGTGGATCTTCGCCGGATTCGCGCTCTGGCTATGGGTGCGCATGGTGCGCGACGAGGCCCGCCGGGAGGCCGACGCTGACCCGGCCGTGCCGGCGGGGAACAATGGGTCTCGTGACGACGCCTGAACCCCGCAGCTCGACCTCTGCCGCGACGACCACCGGCGGGTCCGTCGCACGCGTCGACGACGTCGACGGCACTCGCTCCCGCCTCACCTTCTTCAAGGTCATGGCGTTCATCGTCGGCGTCGGACTGCTCGTGCTCGTCGTCGAGATGGTGCTCTCCTACGGCTTCGGCATGAAGGGTGAGGAGAACCCGCTCCACTGGTGGCCCCAGCCGCACGGCTTCATCTACCTCGTCTACCTCGTCGCGACGGCGCTGCTGGGCTTCAAGGTGGGCTGGTCGTTGACGAAGATGGTGCTCGTCATGCTGGCCGGTTGCGTGCCCTTCCTCTCGTTCTGGGTGGAGCGGAGGATCGCCCGTGAGGTCGAGGGCGGGCTGGCGGGCGCCCGCCAGTAGCCTTGGCCGGGTGAGCGACGCCCCCAGGCCGGAGTCCGGTACGCCGCACGCGGAGGCGGACGACCACGTCGTCGTCGAGGGGGGTGAGCCGATCCGCCTTGCCGATCAGCCGGTCCTGGTCGTCGACTTCGGGGCTCAGTACGCCCAGCTCATCGCCCGTCGGGTCCGCGAGGCCAACTGCTTCAGCGAGGTCGTCCCACACTCCATGCCGGTGGCGGAGATGCTGGCCAAGGAGCCGGCCGCACTCATCCTCTCGGGCGGGCCGTCCTCGGTGTACGAGGAGGGTGCCCCCTCCTTGGACCCGGCGCTCCTCGACGCCGGAGTACCGGTTTTCGGCATGTGTTACGGCTTCCAGGCCATGGCGCAGGCACTCGGGGGCACGGTGGAGAGGACCGGCCTCTCGGAGTTCGGCGCCACCCCGGCCGAGGTGCTCGACACGTCATCAACGCTCTTCAACGGCCAGCCGTCGGAGCAGTCGGTGTGGATGAGCCACGGTGACTCGGTGTCCGCGGCTCCGGAGGGGATGAAGGTCACCGCCACGACGTCCGGTGCCCCGGTCGCCGGTTTCGAGGATGACGGCCGCCGGCTGTACGGCGTCCAGTGGCACCCCGAGGTCCTGCACTCCACGTTCGGCCAGCAGGTGCTCGAGAACTTCCTGCTCCGCGGTGCCGGGCTGACCGGCGAGTGGACCGCGGCCAACGTCGTCGAGGACCTCGTGACGAGCATCCGGGCGCAGGTCGGCAATGCCCGCGTCATCTGCGGCCTCTCCGGCGGCGTGGACTCCTCGGTCGCCGCCGCCCTCGTGCAGAAGGCGGTCGGCGACCAGCTGACGTGCGTCTTCGTCGACCACGGGCTGATGCGGTCAGGAGAGGCGGAGCAGGTGGAGACGGACTTCGTGGCCGCGACCGGGGTCGACCTCGTGGTCGTCGACGCCAAGAAGCGGTTCCTCGACGCGCTGGCCGGCGTCTCCGACCCGGAGGACAAGCGCAAGATCATCGGCCGCGAGTTCATCCGGGTCTTCGAGCAGGCGGCCCGGGACGTCGTGGGGTCGCACGACGTGGCCGGAGACCACCCCGTCGAGTTCCTCGTCCAGGGAACGCTCTACCCGGACGTCGTGGAGTCGGGCGGGGGCAGCGGGACGGCGAACATCAAGTCGCACCACAACGTCGGCGGCCTGCCCGACGACCTCCAGTTCAAGCTCGTGGAGCCGTTGCGGCTCCTCTTCAAGGACGAGGTCCGCCAGGTCGGCCTCGAGCTCGGTGTCCCGGAGGGGATCGTCTGGCGCCAGCCGTTCCCCGGCCCGGGCCTCGGCATCCGGATCGTCGGCGAGGTGACCGGGGAACGGCTGGACGTGCTCCGAGCCGCGGACGCCATCGCGCGCGAGGAGCTGACCGCCGCCGGCCTCGACCGCGAGATCTGGCAGTGTCCCGTGGTGCTGCTGGCCGACGTCCGTTCCGTGGGCGTCCAGGGAGACGGCCGCACCTACGGGCACCCCGTCGTCCTGCGTCCGGTCTCGTCCGAGGACGCGATGACGGCGGACTGGGCGCGGGTCCCCTACGAGGTGCTCGCGAAGATCTCCACGCGCATCACGAACGAGGTGCGCGAGGTCAACCGGGTGGTGCTCGACGTGACGAGCAAGCCGCCCGGCACCATCGAGTGGGAGTGACACCCGGATGCCGACAGGAGCCGTGAGGGGCGGGACTCACGCTGGTCTTCGCCAGACGGAGACGTGGCTCTCGCTGTCATCGGTGAAGGGAGAGCCGAGCCAGTCGGCCGACCGGCTCTCGAGCTCCAGACCGGCCAGCTGGGCCATGAGGTCACACTCGGCCGGCCAGACGTACCGGAAGTGGCTGGCCCCGTAGGTGACCGTGCCGTCCGCGCGGCGCCGGTAGTGATGCGACGTGCCCTGTTGGGTCGTCAGGTCGAAGGTGTCGAAGCCCACGTGGCGGCGGCCCACGTGGAACGGCACCGCGACCTGACCCGGCGGGAAGCTCCGGATCGCCGGGACCCCCAGCTCGATGACGAAGCGTCCACCGGGCTCGAGGTGCCGAGCTGCGTTGCGGAAGCACGACACCTGCTCCGACTGCGTGCGCAGGTTTCCGAGGCCGTTCCAGACGAGGTACACGAGCGAGAACCGCCCGGATGCCGATGACGTCGCCATGTCACCCACAACCACGGGGATGTCGGGCCGCTTTTCATGCAGGCGCTCGACCATCGGGCGCGAGAGGTCTATGCCGCTGACCGGAACCCCGCGTTCGACGAGAGGGATGGCGACCCGGCCGGTGCCGACCGCGAACTCGAGCGCGGCGCCCTCTCCGGCGAGCCGGGCCAGCCGGTCGACCGCGGGGTCGAGGACAGCCGGGGCGAACATGAAGCGCGAGTCCTCGTCGTACCCTGCGGCCGTCTGCGCATCCCACACGTCACTGCTCGTCATCCGGGCAGCCTCCCCCATGGAGACGGCCGCGGCCACCGCGTTTCCGCGGACCATGAGTCAACGGGGAGCGGCGGCCAGCCCGTCCTTCCTGGGCTCCTCGGTGGAAGGTCTACCGTCGTCGTGTGCCGGCCCGTCGTCCCCCGCTCCCGGTGCTGCGCGCCTTCGGTCTGGGCGACACACCGGCTCGACGACTGGCGGGTGGCCAAGGCGCTGCATGGGTCGTGGGCGACGTGGTCCTGAAGCCGGGAGGCGGGCCGGTGCACGAGTGGTTGGCCACCGCCCTGGCCGAGGTGGTGCCCGAGGGTTTCCGGCTGGCGCCGCCCCTCTCCACGAGAGATGGGCAGTGGGTCTGCGATGGCTGGGTGGCCTGGCGACGGCTCGAAGGCGCTGACCCTGACCTGTCGACGGCGTCTGCGTGCGTGGCGCTGATCGAGGCCGGTCGGGCGTTCCACCGGGCGGTCGCGCACCTGCCCCGTCCGGCCTGCATCGACGAACGCACGGACTGGTGGGCCCTGGCCGACCGAGCTGCCTGGGGGGAGCGCACCGTTGCGGCTGCGCCCGAGTTCGCCGATGCCCTCGGTCGGCTGAAGGAGGGCCTCACACCGCTGGGCAGGCCACAGGTCGTGCACGGGGACCTGACGACCAACGTGATCTTCGCGCCGGGGTTGGCGCCGGCTGTTCTCGACATCTCGCCCTACTGGCGACCGACCGAGTACGCCGAGGGCATCGTGCTGGCGGACGCACTCTGCTGGCACGATGCTCCGGCGGACGTCGTGGAGCTGTCCGGTGTGTCGGTCGGGGCAGTCGCCCGGGGCCTGGTGTTCAGGATGGCGACGACGACCGAACGCGTCGCCTCCGGACACGACACCGCCGGCCTGCAGGACGAAGCACTGAGATACGCCTACGCCGCCAGGGCCATCGGCCTCTAGGGGCGCACTTCCGCCGGTAGCCCGCTGGGGCCCAGAATCGGTCACGGAGGAGGTGGCTCGATGGACGGTCACGGGCAGCTGCCGGAGGTGGTGTCACGCGAGGAGTGGTTCGTCGCCCGGAGGGAGCTCCTGGCCAAGGAGAAGGAGCTGACCCGGGCCCGCGACAGGCTGAATGCCGACCGTCGTCGGTTGCCGATGGTGCGGGTCGACAAGCCCTACACGTTCGAGGGACCGGAGGGAGCCGTCAGCCTCCTCGACCTGTTCGAGGACCGGCCGCAGCTGGTGATGCACCACTTCATGTTCGCTCCGGACTGGACCCAGGGCTGCGCCAGCTGCTCCTCCGCCGCCGACGGCATCGGCAGGCTGAGGCAGCTTCACGTGCGCAACACCACCCTGGTGGCGGTGTCCCGCGCGCCGTTCGAGACGCTGCACGCGTTCCGCGAGCGGATGGGATGGACGTTTCCGTGGTACTCGTCGTTCGGCAGCGACTTCAACTATGACTTCCACGCGACGCTCGACGATCGGGTGGCACCCGTGGTGCTCCACTTCCGCACGCAGAGCGAGCTCGCCGAGTCTGGGACACCGTGGACGGGAGGCCCCTGGACCGACGACATGAACGGTTCGGAGCTGCCCGGCATCAGCGCGTTCCTGCGCGTCGGCGAAGAGGTCTTCCACACGTACTCGACGTTCGGCCGAGGTATCGAGGACTTCCACAACGGCTACCCCTACCTCGACCTGACTGCCCTCGGCCGCCAGGAGGAGTGGGAGGAGCCGCGTGGACGCGCGACCCCGTTGGGGCTGCAGGTCGGTGGCCCGGCCATGCGGCTCCCCGACGAGTACGACGGCTGATCGACCGCCGTCCCCGCGGGGCAGTGTTCGTCCGAGCGGCGGCCCGCAGCGGCGTGAAGGGCAGCCTCGGCGCAGGAGGCAGGCAGGCTTGGAGCATGGCGATGCGCGGCGTCCCGGAGCAACCCGCAGGTCTTCGGTATCAGGAGGACCTGCTCACCGCGGGTGAAGAAGCCGAGCTGCTGAGCCGTTTCGCCGGCCTCGGGATGGAACCGGTCGTCATGCACGGTGTCGCGTCGCGACGACAGGTCCGTCACTTCGGCCTGACCTACGACTTCGACTCCTGGGCGACGGGATCGGCGGAGCCGATCCCGGACTACCTCCTGCAGCTGCGTGCCGCGGCCGCCCTGGTGGCCCGGACGGAGCCAACCGCACTCGTCGAGGCGTTGGTGACCCGGTACCCGCCGGGCGCCGGCATCGGCTGGCACCGGGACGCCCCGTCGTTCGGTCCCGTGGTGGTCGGGGTGTCGTTGGGTGCCGACTCGGTGCTGCGGTTCCAGCGGCGGGCCGCCGGTGGGGAGCGCCGGGTGTTCGAGCAGCCGTTGGCGCGACGGTCGGCGTACGTCCTGGCTGGTGCGGCCCGCTCGGTATGGCAGCACAGCATCCCCGCCGTGACGCAGGAGCGCTGGTCGGTGACGTTCCGGCAGCTGCGCCGCTCGAGCTCGCGGTCCTCGGCGCGGGACTCCGAGTCGTCCCCCCAGTGACGGGGAGTCGTCGCCGAGGCCGGGCATGGCAGGCTGACCCTCGGCATACCCATCGGTAACCGAGGACGGCGACCATGCAGAGCACGACCACGACGGTGACGGCGAGCGACGGCACCGCCCTCCACACGAACCGCTGGTTGCCCGACGGCCCACCCAAGGCGGCGGTGCAGCTGGCCCACGGGATGGCCGAGCACTCGGCGCGCTACGCCCGGCTCGCCGCGGCGCTCACGGACGCCGGGTATGCCGTCTACGCGCACGACCACCGCGGGCACGGGACGACCGGCGGCGAGGACGACCACGGCTTCTTCGCCGACGAGAACGGCTGGGCGAGCGTCGTGGACGACATGCGCCGGGTGACCCGGCTGGCGCAGGACGAGAACCCTGACCTCCCGCTGTTCCTCCTCGGTCACTCGATGGGCTCGTTCCTCGCCCGCTCGTACGTCATCGAGGACAGCGGTGACCTTGCCGGGCTCGTCCTCTCGGGAACGGGCGGCGACCCCGGTCTCCTCGGGAAGGCCGGCCTGCTGCTCGCCAAGGCCGAGGCCCGAGCACGCGGCCGGCGCCACGTGAGCCCACTCCTCGACAAGCTGACCTTCGGGCAGTACAACGCGGCCTTCAAGCCCAACCGCACCCCGTTCGACTGGCTCTCCCGCGACGAGGCGGAGGTCGACGCCTACATCGCCGACACCATGTGCGGACAGACGTTCACGTCCGGCTTCTTCGTCGACCTCGTGGGCGCCCAACCGACCATCAACGACCGCCGCAAGGTGGCTCGCGTCCGGCGGGACCTGCCGGTCCTGCTCATCGGAGGTGACAAGGATCCGGTGGGACGCAGCGGCAAGGGGGTCCGCGAGGTGGCGGAGCAGTACCGCTCGGTCGGAGTCACGGACGTCACCTGCACCCTGTACCCGGGCGCGCGGCACGAGATCTTCAACGAGACCAACCGCGACGAGGTCACGGCCGACCTCATCCGGTGGCTGGACGCTCACCTGCCCACCTGAGGAGCCCACCGCCCCGGCGGAACGGCGTGGCACGGCATCCGTGGCAGGCTTGGACGTCGGCATCCGGAACGGATGCCGACAGCACCGCCCCCCGAGGACGTTAGGACTTCTCCACGCATGTGCGGCATCGCCGGCTACCACGGTCTCTCCGCCGACACGGCGCTCCTGGAGCGGATGAACGACTGCATCAGGCACCGCGGCCCGGACGGGGAGGGCGTGCTGACCGACGGGTTCTGCGGCCTGGCCCATCGGCGCCTGTCCATCATCGACGTGGCGCACGGACAGCAGCCGATGGAGACCGCCGACGGCCGTTTCGTCCTCATCTACAACGGCGAGGTCTACAACTACCTCGACCTCCGGAGGGAGCTCGAAGCCCTCGGCCGCAGCTTCCGGACCGACTCCGACACCGAGGTCGTGCTCGAGGCGTTCGCCGAGTGGGGGCCCAGCTCCTTCGACCGGTTGAACGGGATGTTCGGGCTGGCGTTCTGGGACCGGCAGGAGCAGCGGCTCACCCTCGCCCGCGACCACTTCGGCATCAAGCCCGTCTACATCGCCCGCGTCGCCGCACCGGGCGGCACCGTCGACGGGATGCCGCCGGCCGAGGTCCTCCTCTTCGCGAGCGAGATCACCCCGATCCTCCAGAGCGGCCTCTACGAGAAGAAGGTCAACGACCGGTCGGTCTACCGCTACCTCCGCTTCCGCGCCCACGAGGACGGCACCGAGACGTTCTTCGAGGGGATCGAGCGGCTGGCCCCCGGCGAGATGCTCACCGCCGACGCGACCGGCATCGGGCGGCGGATGTTCACCCGGCTCAAGGACGAGCTCCTCGAGCTCGCCGCGGAGCAGCGGCCCTACGACGACGCGGCGGCGGCAGAGTACAAGCGGCTGCTCGTCGAGTCGGTGCGCCTGCGGCTGCAGTCGGAGGTGCCCGTCGGCACGTCGCTGTCGGGCGGCTTGGACTCGAGCGCGGTCGCGGTCATCATCAACCAGCTCCTCAACGAGGGCGACGAGGTGTCGACGCGCTCGGTCGGCGCCCGGCAGAACACCTTCTCGGCCGTCTTCCCCGGCTCCATCAACGACGAGGAGCGCTACGTCGACGAGGTCCTCCAGATCTGCAGGGGCCACGTCGACGCGCACAAGATCCGTCCGACGGCCGACGACTTCAAGGCCGACCTCCTCGAGTTCGTCCGGACCCAGGAGGAGCCGCTCATCTCCTCCGGCCCGTACGCGCAGTACCAGGTGATGCGGGAGGCGACGAAGCACGTCACCGTCCTCCTCGACGGCCAGGGCGCCGACGAGATGATGGCCGGCTACATCCCCTACTACTTCGTCTACCTCCGCCAGCTCCGGGCCCGGGGCGCGACGGTCGCCGCGGCCGAGCTCGCGAGGAGCCTCGACGTCCTCTACCGGCTGGGGAGGTTCAGGCTCAAGGCGAAGCTCAAGCTCAAGAAGACCGTGCCGGTCACCCAGCTCCTCTCCGCAGACTTCGTCGCTGCCAACCGCGACGAGCGCTTCGAGGTGGAGCAGGCCAACCTCAAGAAGCGCCTCGTCCAGGACCTGTTCCACAACTCGCTGCCGAGCCTGCTGCGGTACGAGGACAAGAACACGATGCACTTCTCCCTCGAGGGCCGCGTGCCGTTCCTCGACAAGGAGGTCGTCAAGTACGTCTTCAGCCTCTCCGACGAGGCGATCATCAAGGGCGGCTGGAACAAGCGGGTGCTCCGTGACGCAACGCGGGGCCTGCTGCCCGAGTCGATCAACCGGCGCCGCAACAAGATCGGGTTCACCACCCCGCAGGGCGAGTGGTTCATGAGGCTCAAGAACCACTTCTACTCGATCTTCCTCAGCGAGTCGTTCGCCAACCGGCCCTACGTCAACCAGACCGAGGTGCTCCACGCGTTCGAGGGCTGGATCAAGGGCACCACGGACATCGACACGATGACCTTCTGGCGGCTGATCAACCTCGAGCTGTGGATGCGCGAGTTCATCGACGCGCGGGACCCCGAGGCGCAGGCCGCTCTCGCCGAGCAGGCCGCCCGCGCCAAGACCGACGTCGAGCCCAACGAGGGACGCGCGCTCGACATCGTCACCCAGCGGGGCGAGTCGGTGCGCCGCTACCCCCTCCGCACCGCGCTCTTCACGAGGGACGACGACCTCGACGCCCGGGTGCTCGAGCACGTCGATGCGTTCTTCGCCGCCCTGCCGGACGCGGGACCTGACCACGCCGAGGCCACCCGAGGCACGTGGTGGTTCTTCATCTCGGAGAAGGTCGTCGCGATCACCCAGGGCCGGTCGTACTTCGTGTGGGACATCAAGGTCGGCCGCCCAGCGCGGGTCCTCTCCCGGTACGTCACCCGCACGCCGGCGGGGATCGGCCTCGGCAGCCCGTTCACGATGCAGCTGGCGATCCAGGAGGCGGGTCTACCCCGCGTCCTGTATGCCGCTGCCGGCGGTGCCGTCGGCAAGCTCACCGGCCGCAAGGGCACGTTCTACGAGCTCGTGGGCAACGACATCAGTGCGATCGACGGCCCGACGGAGTACTCGGCATACCCCTCCAACGTGTCCGCGAAGCTCGCGCCCAAGGACCCGGATGCCGTGGCCGCCCGGCTCAGCGCGGCGATCCGGGAGCGGGTGCCGGAGCCCTGGCGGTCCACCTTCGCGGGCACCGTCGTCATGGACGCCAACGACATCGGGCGCAATGTCCTCGGCAGCGACGTCCCCGGCGATGACGAGCGGTTCGAGGAGATGTTCGCCGACAACCCGCTCGGCCAGGGCAACCAGCAGACGCCGATGGCGCTGGTCTTCCTCCGCTCCTGACGGCGGGCAGGGCGGTCAGACGTAGGCCGCTTCCTCGCCCTCGACGGGCGGCTTCACCTTCGGGCTGATGGTCCAGAGCAGCCATCCCAGGGCGCCGAGGGGGACCTCCATGAGGTGGGTGAAGATCGAGAACAGCACGACCCCGGCTGGCGCCCCGGTGGGGTCAGCGCCCCAGCCGACGAGCACGATCGTCGTCGCCGTCTCGGTGACCCCGATGCCCCCGGGGGTGATCCCGATGGTCGTGAGGAGCCGTCCGATGGCGAAGGCGGCGAAGAGCAGGTTGAGCGGGAGGGTCACGCCGGTCTGCCGCATGACGAGGACGAAGAGCAGGTAGTAGGCCGCGAAGTACCCGATCATGCCCAGTGTCATCGACCACCAGCCGCTGCCGACGACCTCGTTGATCCGGGCCCGCAGGTCCCGCACCAGCTCCTGGATGCTCATCGTGGATGCCGGGCGGCGGCGGCGGATGAGCGGACCGATGACGCGGTCCAGCACCCGGCCGATGGCCTGAGCCGCCCGCTCGCTCACCATGATCGCGATCAGGGCGCCGAGGATGGCGAGTCCGGTGACCATCCCCGCGACCGCGAGATCCTTCAACGCGTCGGGCAGGCTCACGCCGCCGATCCACAGGGCGGCGATGGCCAGGACCGGCAATGCGATCCGGGCGAGGACGTTCCAGACGCCGGTGACGATGGCGGACGTCGAGGTCGCTCGGCGCGAGAACCCCCATGACCGGCAGATCGCGTAGGTGGCCGCGAGTCCCACCGCCCCACCACCGGGGAGGAGGTTGGACACGGAGGAGCCGCAGAGGTTGACGATGAGGGCTTTCGGATGGCTGAGCCCGTGGAGGGATCCGGTGACCACGAAGGTGTACGACCAGAGGCCCGCGAGCATGATGGCCTGGAAGGCGATCGCCTTGCTCGGCGGAACCGTGCGGATCACGTCCCAGATGTCTCCCCACGAGGTCTTCGCGAAGTACGGGAGCCCCCAGATGAGCAGGCTCGCGGCCAGCCCCAGGCCGATTGCCCCTTGGACGAGCTGCCTGGTCCTGGGGGTCATCATCGCTCGTCCTCGAAGATGGCCCTGCGCACCGGCCCGCCAGTCGCCAGCGCCGGGTCGCGGAACCACTCGCGCCCGAACACGAGGTCGAACAGAGGGCGGGGGATGCGCAGGAACGCCTGCAGGGTCCGGTCGCCGGTCTGGCCGTCCACCCCGACGGATGCCGCGCCGCCTCCCGTCGTCTGCGACGCGTGCGCCTGCATCGAGGCCCGCTTGGCCGCCACGTGCCGCCGGACGTCGATCCGGTGGGTGATCTCGGCGCGCGCGGAGAAGGCCCGGTCCAGTGACGCAGGGTCGAACTCCTCGGGGAAGCGGTAGACGTTCCGCAGGAGGCGCGTTGCCCGGACGATCGTGTCACGCGGAACAGTGGCCTCCAGCACACGGGGGGTATCGGCCAGGCGGGCCGCGCGGGCACCGACCTCGTGCACGCGGACGTGGTCCCGGTGGCCGTAGCCGCCGTTGGCGTCGTAGCTGAGGAGGACGTCCGCGCGCTCTGTGCTCAGGACGGCTGCGAGCCGTTCAGCAGCCTCCTCCCGGGGTGCCCGGCAGAACCGGTACACGCCCGGCAGGTCGGGCTCTGGCTCCGGGCCGCTCCCGCTGTCGGCGTACCCGATCCACTCGACGCGGGCGACCCCCAGCGCGACCGCCGATGCCCTCGCCTCCGCGAGCCGGCGCGTCCCCAGGGCACCGTCCGACCGCAGATCCTGCGCCGCCAGACCGGCGCCCCCATCGGTGGCGAGGACGAGCACGACGCGGTGGCCGGCGGCCGCAAGGCCGGCCATGGTGCCGGCGGTGAGCAGGGCCTCGTCGTCCGGGTGGGCGTGGAACGCCACGATCGTGCGCGTCATCGAGGCCCATCCTGTCGCATGGCATGCTCTCGGCCGTGAAGGTCGCGATGGTCACCGACTGCTACGTGCCGCGGCTCGGAGGCATCGAGACCCAGGTACGCGACCTGTCCCGGCACCTGCGGGCCGCCGGCCACGACGTGGAGGTCTTCACCGCCACGACCGGCGCGCAGGGCGAGCGAGGGGGAACGACGGAGACCGGCGACGACGGCATACCGGTGCACCGCTTGGCCCTCCCACTCCCGTTCGGCCTCCCGGTCAACCCGTTCGCCCCGGGCGAGGTCCGCCGCCGGCTGCGCGACGGCCGTTTCGACGTCGTCCATGCCCACCTCGGCGTCGTCAGCCCCTTCGCGACGGACAGCGTTCCGGTGGCCCTGGACCTGCGGCTGCCGGTCGCTGCGACCTTCCACTGCGTCGTCGACCGCTCCGGTCCAGTGTTCCGGATGCTGGGCCACCTCGCTCGCTGGGCCGCGCGCGGCGTGGCGCTCAACGCCGTGTCGTCGATGGCTGCCGCCCGGGTGAGCGCGGTCGCCGGTGACGTCACTGTCGAGGTCGTCCCCAACGGGATCGAGGCATCGTGGTGGCTTGCCGGCGGGTCGCAGGACCCGCCCGGCCCGGCGACTCACGAGCCGAACCCCGTCACCGGACCCTCGCGCCGACCCGTGCACGTGGTGTCGGCGATGCGGTTCGTGTCCCGCAAGCGGCCGATCGCCGCGCTGGGCGTCCTCCGCGGCGCCCGCGCGATCGTCGACCGCTCCGTCCCGATGCGCGCCACCCTCGTCGGCGAAGGTCCACAGCGGCGCCTCATGGAGCGCTACCTGCGCACCCGCGGCATGGACTGGGTCGGTCTGCCCGGGCGCGTGGACCGTGAGGACCTGCGTCGTCTCCACCACACCGCGGACGTCTACCTCTCGACAGCCCGGTTGGAGGCCTTCGGCATCGCGGCCCTCGAGGCCAGGGCCGCCGGCGTACCCGTGGTCGCCACTCGCGGCACGGGGGCCGACGACTTCCTGACCGACGGGGTCGACGGCCTCCTCGGTGACTCCGACGTCATGCTGGCCGGTGCGTTGGCACATCTCGTCGGCGACGACGCGCTCCGTGCCTCGATGCGGGCTCACGTGCGCAGCACCCCCCCGCAGCAGGACTGGCCTGGCGTCGTCGGCCAGACCGTCGCCGAGTACCACCGGGCGGGGGTGCCCGCGCGGTGATCACCGTCTCCGGGGAGCATGCGGGAGGCATCGTGGTCTCGTTCGTCCTCGGACACGGGGAGGATCCCGTGGCCGGCCTCGCCGCCCGAGGCTGGTCGGTCACGGCCGTCGCCGCCGAGGGAGTGCTCGGTGACCTCACCCTGCGGTATGCCGTCGAGCCCCGTCCCGGGGAGGCGCACCCGGCGTCCCCGGTCCGAGCATCCGGCCCCGGTCTGACGCCGAGGCAACGGAGCACGGTCGTCCCCCACCAGCGCGTGGCCGCGTACGCCGTCGTGGTCGCCGACGACCGGCTGCTTCTCACCCGACTCGCTCAGGGCACCGGTGCCGGAGGGCGCTGGAACCTGCCCGGCGGAGGACTGGAGCCCGGGGAGTCGCCGGCCGACGGGGTCGTCCGCGAGGTGCTCGAGGAGACCGGCCAGGTCGTCGGCGAGGTGCGCCTCGTCGAGGTGATGACCCAGCACTGGGTCGGTCGGTCCGCCCGAGGCCTGGAGGACTACCACGCGGTCCGGCTGCTGCATGTCGCTCGGTGCGAACGGCCGACCAGCCCCGTGGTCCACGACGTGGGCGGGTCGACGTCCGATGCGCGATGGGTGCCGCTCGCGGAGCTGGATGCCGTGCCGGTGGTGGCCAGCGTGCCGGTCGCCCTGCGCGCGGTGGGGCTTGCGCAGGGCGACCATGGCCGGTCTCAGTCCTGAGGACGGCTGGCGCGCAGCCCGATCGCGCCGACGAGCAGCACGAGGAGGCCAGCGGCGACGACCGTCCACGGGCCGAGGTCGTCCCAGGGGACGGTGACGTCCGTCAGCTCGGCCGCGAGCGTGACGCCGGCGACGACGAGCCCCAGGAGGCCGAGGACGATGGCGAACGGCGCGGGGCCGCGCAGGTACGCCGGCTCGGCGGGCGCCGGCGGCGTGGCCTCCGGTGCGGCGGGCGTGGCGGTCACCATCGCACTGGACGTGTGAGGCTCCGTCGCGGTGGACACGTCAGGCTCCGTCGCGGTGGACCCGGGGGCCTCCGTCGGGTCCGGGGCGCTGGGGGCGGCCGGCGTGTCGCTGGTCGGCACCTCGGTGTCGTTCCTCCCGACGAGGACCTCGTCGGACGGCGACTCGTCGCGGGGGACGTCGGGCGTGGTGGTCATGACTGCTCCTGGATGGTGATCGAGCCGAAGCCGAGCTCTGCGTCGACGACGACCTGGACGGGACCGTCGCCGACGGTCGTGGTCACGTTGCGGGCGGGACCCGCGTCCTCGGTGGTCTCGCCGCCGCCGACACCGACGCGGCGGATGCTGCCGACGCCGACCTCGGCGTTCACCGTGGTCGTGAGGTCGGCGGGGATGAGGATGCGCAGGTCACCGGCACCCATCTCGACCGCGAGCCGCTGCGGGATGGAACCGAGGTCGGCCTGGCTCAGCTGCGTCAGGTCGAGGGTGGCGTCCCCGGCGCCGAGCTCGTAGGTCGTCTGGGTCGAGGTGGCCGTGGGCACCCAGATCCGGTCGCCGACGCCACCGTCGACGTCCATGGCGACCTGCGAGGTCGCCGAGGACCCGACGAGCAGGAGGCCGAGCACGACGGCGAGGAAGCCGCTGAACCCCGACGCACGACCGGACATGCCGAGGGCGAGGACGACGAGCGAGACCCCGACGAGACCGATGAGGAAGCCGAGCGTCGCGGATGTCCCGGGGAAGCCGATCGGGTCGTCGAGGCCTGCGCCCAGGCCGATCCCCACGAGGGCCAGGCCCAGCGACACGAGGCCGACGAAGGCGCTCGGCCGGCGCCGGCGGGGTCGCGGCGGGGGCGGGGCCACCGGGCGCGGGGCCGGGGGAACCGGACGTCCGCCGTAGGGACCGGCGGGGGATCCCCCGTACGGACCGGACTGGCCGTACGGGCCCTGCGCACCGGCATACGGACCGGCGTACGGACCGGCCTGGGGGGCCGCGTAGCTGCCGGTGGCCGGAAGCGCGGCAGGGGCCGGGTTCATCGGGGGTGCGGACATGGCGGAGTCTCCGAACGACGGTGGGGGCGGCGGGGTGCCGGGAGGGACCGGGCCGTAGGACGGCTGCGCACCCGGGTCGAATGCTCCTGGCGCGATCCCTTGTCGGGACCGGTCCCGGCTGATGACGAGCCAGGCGATGACGGCGACGGGAATGAGCCAGAGCGGCGCGAACCAGCCGTTGCCCTGGCCGATCGAGAACACGCCACCGACGACGAGGAGGGCGGCGAGCACGAGCAGGGCGATCGGCCCGGCGTCGCCCTGGCGGACGGCGCGCTCGGCGAGCACCTCGCCTCGGCGGTCAGGCAGGAGCAGCCAGAGCACGACGTAGAGCGTGATGCCGAGGCCGCCCAGGAAGACGAGGACCACGGCGGCCGCCCGGATGAGGACCGGGTCGACGCCGAAGCGCTGGGCCAGCCCTGAGCAGACACCGCCGAACCAGCGGCTGTCGGTGTCCCGGTGGTAGCCGCTGCCGCGGAGCCGGGTGAACATGTCGTCGAGGAAGGACGTCCCCTGCGGGGGTGCGTCGTGGGTCGGGTTCTGCGTCATGCCTCCAGCGTGGTCCCACCAGGGGGACGCCGCCATGAGGGTCGACCCTGAGCCCTCCCTGACCGGACCCCGGGACGCGCCCCTGTCCCCGCTCACGTGCGTCAGGATGGTGGGGTGCCGACACCCCACGAACCCGCGGCGCTCCAGGTGACCTCACCGACCGGAGCATCGCTCGGAGCGTCCGACCCCGCCGGTGCGACCGGTGCCGCCGGCGCGGCCGGGGGGTCCGCGACGCCGGCTCGTGCACCGCGCCCGCCCCGGCCGCCCCTCGTCAGGTCGAGGGGACGGGGCTGGACACCCGGCGTCAGCGCCGCGGTCGCTCGCCACCTCGGGGTCTCCGTGACCCTCGTGCGGTGGTGCTTCGTCGGTCTTGCGATCGCGGGCGGCGCCGGCATCGCCGCGTACGTCTTCCTCTGGGCGCTGACCCCCGAGGACGACGGCACGAACTCCGCCGGTGACCCGGTTGCCGGCACGCTCCCGGCGGAGCGACGGCAGTGGGGGGCCGTCGTGGCCGCCGGTGGCGTCCTCGTCGTCGTGGGAGCCGTCCTCCTCACCCCGGTACTCGGCGGCTCGGTCATCGGGTCCGTGCTCTTCCCGCTCTTCGCCATCGCCGGCGGCGCCATCGTCGCCTGGTCCAACCTCGACGAGGCACAGCGTTCACGGTGGCTGGGCTCGGGTCAGAGCCGGTTCGGGTGGATGCGGGTGGCCCTGGGCGCGGGCCTCAGCGTGGCCGGCATCCTCGTGCTCGTCACCCGGGGCGAGTCCGTGGCCGCGGTCTGGGACGCGCTCCTGGCCGCCGTCGCCGTGCTCGTCGGGACGTTCATCATCGCCGCCCCGTGGGCACTACGGCTGTTCGGGGACCTTCGCCGGGAGCAGGTCGCCGCGGCCCGCGCCACGGAGCGTGCCGACATCGCCGCACACCTCCACGACTCGGTCCTCCAGACACTGGCGCTCATCCAGCGCCAGTCCGGCGATGCAGCCGCGATCACCCGCCTCGCCCGCGCCCAGGAGCGTGAGCTGCGGTCCTGGTTGTATGCCGGACCCCAGGGTTCGCAGTCGACCCTCGCGGCGGTGGTCACCGAGGTGGCCCACGACGTGGAGGACGTCCACGGCGTGGCGATCGACCTCGTCGTCACGGGCGACCGGCCGTTGGAGCCGCACGGCGCGGCCCTGGCGCAGGCGATGCGTGAGGCGTTGCTCAACGCCGTGCGTCACGGCGGCAGTCCCGTCACGGCCTACGTGGAGATCGGCCCGTCCGGGGTGGAGGCCTTCGTGCGCGACCGCGGCGACGGCTTCGACATCGACGCCGTGCCGCCCGACCGGCTGGGCGTCCGTCAGTCGATCCTGGGCAGGATGGAGCGGCACGGAGGGACGGCGCGCGTCCGCCAGCGGGAGGACGGGACCGAGGTGGAGCTACGGCTCCCGGCGATCGAAGGAGAGCTCCCATGAGCACACCGACGCCCACCGGCGGGCCCGCGCCGGGCCGCCCCGTGCGAGTCGTGCTCGTCGACGACCACCGGATGTTCCGCACCGGTGTGCGCGCGGAGCTCACCGACGCGATGGCGAGCGGCGGTGTCCCCGCGTGTGAGTTCGTCGGGGAGGCGCCCGACGTCGAGACCGCCGTCGCGGTCATCCGTGCCGAGCGGCCGGACGTCGTCCTCCTCGACGTCCACCTCCCCGGCGGCTCGGGACAGGGCGGGGTCGACGTCATCCACGGCTGCTTCGGTGTCGACACCCCGGGCGGCACGCCGGTCCGCTTCCTCGCCCTCTCGGTGTCGGATGCCGCGGAGGACGTCATCGCCGTCATCCGGGCCGGTGCGAGGGGTTACGTGACCAAGACGATCGGCGCCCGCGACCTCATCACGGCGATCCGGCGGGTGGCCGACGGCGACGCGGTCTTCTCGCCGCGGCTCGCGGGCTTCGTGCTGGATGCCTTCGGCGCAGCCGCCGGAGAGATCGCCGAGGTGGACGAGGAGCTCGACCGCCTTTCCGCGAGGGAGCGAGAGGTCATGCGGCTCATCGCGCGTGGCTACCAGTACAAGGAGGTGGCGAAGGAGCTCTTCATCTCGGTGAAGACGGTGGAGACCCACGTCTCATCGGTGCTCCGGAAGCTGCAGCTGTCCTCGCGCCACGAGCTCACCGCGTGGGCCATGGGCCGCCGACTGCTCTGACGCCGGCGGAGCCGGGGCCGCCTCGGCGCCCGATGCAGAGTGGTGGTGCCGGCGCGTCGCGGGGGTGGGCCTAGGGTGACCGCCATGGAGATCCTCGAGCAGCTGTTCGTCCTCGCGCACCTGCTCGGGATGGCTGCGGTCGTCGGCAGTGCGGTCTTCGTGGCGCGGGGCGTCGCGACCCCTGCACTTGTCTGGGGCGCCCGAGCGCAGCTCGTGACCGGCCTCGTCCTCGTCGGGTTGAACGAGGCTGCGGACGACGTGCTGAACACCACGAAGGTCGCCGTCAAGCTCCTCGTGGCGCTCGCGGTCGTGGCCTGCGCCGAGATCGCCGCCGCCGGGGAGCGCAAGGGACGGGGCTCACGTGCTCAGCTCGTCACCGCAGCCGGCGCACTCGCACTGCTCAACACGGCCATCGCCGTCCTCTGGCGCTGACCCGGCCTCCCCACCCAGCGGCCCCGCGTGCCTCCTCACGGAACGAGGAGGAGCTTGCCCTCGGTGCGCCTGCCCTCGAGGTCGGCGTAGGCCTCCGCGGCCTCCGCGAGGGGGTAGCGCCCGCCGATCGTCACCCGCAGGCTGCCACCCGCCACGGCTCCCAGGACCTCCCCGGCCCGCCACTCCAGCTCCTCGCGGGTCGCGAGGTGGTGCCCCAGGGAGGGCCGGGTGAGGAACAGCGAACCACCGGAGTTGAGCCGCTGGATGTCGAAGGGCGGCACCTGCCCGCTGGCGCCCCCGAAGAGCGCCAGCAACCCCCGGGGGCGCAGGGACGCGAGTGACGCGTCGAAGGTGTCCCTGCCGACGCCGTCGTATGCGACGTCGACCCCGCGGCCCCCGGTCAGCCGCCGGACCTCGGCCGCCACGTCGGCCACGTCCCGGTAGTTCACGACGTGCTCGGCACCGAGCTCGGATGCCGTCGCGCACTTGTCCGGCGTCCCGGCCGTCGCGATCACCGTGCCCCCGCGCGCCCGGATCGACTGCACGAGCAGCTGGCCGACCCCGCCGGCCGCGGCGTGGACGAGGGCGACATCACCCGGCCGCACGGCATACGTGCTCGTCGTGAGGTAGTGGGCGGTCAGGCCCTGGAGCATGACGGCGGCTGCCGTCTCGAGGTCGACCGTCTCGGGCACCACGACGACGGTGGATGCCGGCACGACGGCGTACCGCGCGGCGCTCCCGCGACCCTGTGGCCAGGCGACCCGGTCGCCCTCGACGAGACCGCCCACCCCTTCGCCGACGGCGAGGACGACGCCGGCACCCTCGTTGCCCGCGACGAAGGGCGTCGGCCCCGGGTAGGTCCCCGTCCTCTGGTACACGTCGATGAAGTTGACGCCGGCGGCAGCCACCTCGACGAGGGCCTGGCCCGGACCGGGTGGCGGCGAGGCGCGATCCTCGACCGTCAGCACCTCCCGGCCGCCGTGGGCGGTGACGACGAGGGCAGGCCCGGTGCGCTCTGTCATCCGGCCAGCCTAGGAGGGGTCACCCGGGAGCCGGCTCGTCGTCGACACCCAGTAGCGCTTCTTGACGCCGCGGACGTCCTCGAGAACGCCGCCGTTCGCCTCGATGACGCGCGCGGACCCCACGTTGTCGACGTCGCACGTCACCAGCGCAGGGTCGATTCCGAGGCCCGCCGCGTGGGGAAGCACGAGGCGCAGCGCCTCGGTCGCCACCCCCCGCCGACGCGCGCTGGGACGGACCGAGTAGCCGATGTGGCCACCGACATCGAGGAGGAACTGGGTCAGCCGGTGGCGCACCGAGATGGAGCCGAGGTAGGTGTCCGGGTCGGCGTCGTCGACGATCCAGAAGAACGTGCTGGGGACGTGTCCGCTCCCGCGCGGTGCGTCCTCGCGCGAGCTGTCGAGCCGCCAGCGCACGTAGCGCGCGAAGCCGACCAGCGTGTCCATCTCGTCGTGCGTGAAGCTGATCCCGGGGTAGTCCTTGCCGTCCGCGGGCTCCGCCCAGACACCGTCACCGTCGCGTTTCGCCCCGCCGAACTCGTCGTGCGCCTCCAGGTAGCTCCGGTGGAAGCGGACATGGGGACGCTCGAGGCGGATCATGGGGCGACGCTAGGCGACGAGGTGGCCGAGGACCACTCACGGTGCGACGCTGTCACCACCGCGCACTGATCGCAGCACGTCGTCGAGCATCGTCGGGGTGAGCCGCCCGGTGAAGGTGTTGTGCGGGCTCACGTGGTAGCAGCCGACGAGGCGGATGCCGCGCCCGTCCGGGGTCTGGAGGGGCACCTCCGCAGCGTGCCCGAACGGAGGTCGTGGTGAAGGCACCGTCCAGCCGAGGCCCCGAGCGGCGGCCACAGCGGCCCCCCAGCCGATCGCCCCCAGGCAGAGGATCGCGCGCAACCGTGGTGCGGCGAGCTCGAGGTCCCGCCTCAGCCACGCCGAGCAGGTCTCCTTCTCAGCGGGTGTCGGCGCGTTCTTCGGGGGAGCGCATCGCACGGCGGCGACGATCCGGATGCCGGTGAGCGCCTGCCCGTCGCCGGACGCGACGGTCGTGGGCAGCACCGCGTAGCCGGTGCGGTGCAACGCGGCATACAGGAAGTCGCCGGAGGAGTCGCCGGTGAACATGCGACCCGTGCGGTTGGTCCCGTTGGCAGCCGGGGCCAGGCCCACGAGGAGGACCTCAGCTTCGGGGTCGCCGAACGACGGCCCTGGGCGTCCCCAGTAGGGCTGGTGGGCGAACGAGGCGCGACGACCGCTCCTGGCGACCTCCTCCCGCCAGCGGACGAGGCGGGGGCAGGCCCGGCACACCGAGACCCGCGCCTGCAGCTCGTTCACGCCCGTGGAACCGGCGGCGAGGTGGCGGACCGCGGCCGCCGTGCCGGCCACCGGTGTGTCGGCGGTCGCCGGGTCACCGGGCCACCCGGAGCCCGGCGGTACCGGCGACGGGAACAGGTCGCCGGTGAGGGGATGGGGGTCGAGCCGCTCCATGGCCTCCACGCTAGGGGAGTGCGGTGCGGGAGGATGCCGGCATGCGTCGGGTGACGGTCGTCGGTGGCGGGGTCGTCGGGCTCACCACCGCCCTGCGGCTGGCCCAGGCGGGCCACCGGGTGTGGTGCCTGCGGGACGTGCCGGTGGAACGGACCGTCTCGGCCCTCGCGGGTGGGCTGTGGTTTCCGTATCACGTCGAACCGCGGGAGCGCGTCGTCGGCTGGGGCCTCGTCGCGCTCGAGCACTTCACCGCCCTGGCCGCCGATCCGGCCACCGGTGTGGTGATGCGGCAGGGACTGCTCGTCGAACGGCATGGCGAGGACCGGTGGTGGGCCGCGGGGGTGCCGGGGTGGCGAGGAGCGCGGGCCGCTGAGGTGCCGGCCGGAGCGACCGGTGGGGTCGTCGTCACCCTGCCGGTCGTCACCATGCCGGTGTTCCTGCGATGGCTCGAAGACCGTTGTGCCGCAGCGGGAGTGCAGTTCCAGGCCGGGACGGTCGACGATGTGGCCGACGTGAAGGGTGACGCCATCGTGGTGGCCGCCGGGATCCGGTCCGGCGGGCTCGTCGGCGACCCCGAGCCGACCGCGTCACGGGGCCAGGTCGCGGTGCTGAGCAACCCTGGGCTCACTCGCTGGCTCGTCGACGACGAGCACCCCGACGGGTTGGTGTACGCCGTGCCGCACCCGGAGTGGGTCGTCTGCGGTGGCACGGACGTGCTCGGCTCCTGGGACACGGAGCCGGATGCCGCGGTGCACGCGGCGATCGTCGCCCGGGTGCGGGAGTCCGTGCCTGCTCTCGCGGCCGCCGAGGTGCTCGGGAGCCGGGTCGGGCTGCGGCCGGTCGCTCCCGCGGTGCGCCTCGGCAAGGACGTGGTCGGGGGGCGGCTCGTCGTCACCAACTACGGCCACGGCGGTGCCGGCGTGACCTTGTCGTGGGGGTGCGCCGAGGAGGTCGTCCGGCTCGTCGGGGCCTGAGGCCGCTGGTGTTCAGCCCTCCGTCCCGGGTCGCGACCGGCGGGCCTTGACCTCGGCGCGGCGGCGCTTCGCAGCGAGGCGCCGCTCGCGGGAGCCACGGGTCGGCCTCGTCGCCCGGCGCGCCGGCGGCGGCGGGACCAGCGCGTCGCGCAACAGCTCTGCCATCCGGTCCCGGGCCGCCACCCGGTTGCGGCGCTGCTGGCGGTGCTCCGACGCGACCACGACGAGGAGCCGTCGGTCGACGAGCCGGCTCTCGAGGGCCTGGACGACGCGAGCGCGCTGGGTCGTGCTCAGGCCCGGCACCGAGCGGACGTCCAGCTCGAGCTCGACGCGGCTGTCGGCCGTGTTGACCCCCTGACCACCGGGACCGGACGACCGGGAGAACCGCTCCACGAGCTCGGCCCCCGGAACCGTCAGGCCCTGCGGCACACCGGGACCGGGTGGGACGACGAGGTCCATCAGGGGCGGCCGGTGTCGTCCTCGGGCTCCGGTGGCACCGCCGCCCCCTCTGCCTCGTCGCGCTCGGCCCAGTCGAGGAGCGGGCGGATGTCGAAGACCGCCTCGTCGATTCCCTCGTGCAGGTCGCCGATCTCCGCGAACCGCTGGGGCACGGTGGCGATCGTGAGGTCCTGCGGCTCCACCTCGTCGAGCTCGTCCCATCGGAAGGGGGTCGACACCGTGCCGATGTCGTTGCCCCGCACCGAGTAGGCGGCGGCGATGGTGTGGTCCCGCGCGTTCTGGTTGTAGTCGACGAAGACGGAGGCCGGGTCACGGTCCCGACGCCACCACGTCGTCGTCACGTCGTCCGGAAGGCGGCGCTCCACCTCCCGGGCGAACGCGAGAGCCGCCCTGCGCACGTCGCCGAAGCCGTGGTCCGGCCGGATGCGCACGTAGACGTGCAGCCCGTGACCGCCGCTCGTCTTCGGCCACCCCGTGGCGCCGAGCTCGCCGAGGACCTCGTGCGTCACCTGGGCCGCGCGGCGCACGCGGGAGAACGGCGCTTCGGGCATCGGGTCGAGGTCGATGCGCCACTCGTCGGGCTTCTCGGTGTCGGCGCGGCGGCTGTTCCACGGGTGGAACTCCACGGTGCTCATCTGCACGGCCCACGCGACGTCGGCGAGTCGTGTCACGCAGAGCTCGTCGGCGTGCAGCCCGTAGCGCGGGAAGTGCAGCCGAACCGTCTCCACCCACGGTGGCGCTCCTCGGGGGAGTCGCTTCTGGTGCACCTTGGGTCCCGCCAGGCCGTCCGGGAACCGGTGGAGCATGCACGGCCGCTCGCGCAGCGCGTTGACGATGCCGTCGCCCACCGAGAGGTAGTAGTTCACCAGGTCGAGCTTGGTCTCACCGCGGGCCGGAAAGTACACCCGCTCCGGGCTCGAGACCCGCACGTCGAACCCGTCCACGTCGAGGACGACCGGCTCCCCGAACTCACCCTTGCGCGACGCCATGCCCGTCACGGTATGCCGTCAGGCCGCCCGACCGCTGGTCCCGGGCGGTGGGCCGCCCACATCGATCGACCTCGAGTCCACCACCCAGGGATCGACAAGGGGGGATTGTCTAAGGTTGAACAGGCCTTCGACATACGCTAGACAAACCTTTAACGTGTTCCCAGCGGTCCGACGACGAGGTCGGACCCCGAAACCAGGAGGACCCCATGAGCAGCACCCGCACCCGCATCGCCGCCTCGATCGCTGCAGCCGCAGGCATCGCCGCCCTCGCCGCCGCCCCGGCGTCGGCTGCCGACGGCCGCTGCCAGGCCGCGGGCATCGCCACGCTCAAGGAGGCCGGAGCCTTCAAGGCCGTCCGTGACAACGGGATCTCCGTGGCAACCGCCGTCTCGTTCGGTGTGGCTCCGCGCAACGGACTGCCCGAGGGTTTCACCTTCAACACCGTCATCCCGTTCCACACCCTCCTCGCTGACCACCGCGCCGGTGACGACAGCCTCTTCATCTACCCGTGGTGCGGCTGACCCTCCGCAGCCGTACCGCGGCGGCGCTCATCCCGCCCCTGCAGTGAGCGTCGCCGCCCGGGCGGCCGGGACCTCGGTGGTGGTCCCGGCCGCCCTTCGGCGTCCTCGGGCGCGTCGGCGCGCGACCGACCGGGCGGGTCGGTCCCGCCACGTAGGGTTGACCCCGAGATGAGCACCCTCTTCGACGGCTTGGACCTCGGCGGCGCACCCCACGACCCCCACGTGGACCCGGCGACACATGCCAGCGCCCACGCCGCTCTCGTCAATGCCGCGGGGGTGCCGACCTGGGCCGAGGCGGCCGCTGCGGGGCGCGGTCCGGAGGGGGGACCCGGCGCCTCCCGGTCCGCAGTCGACCCCGAGGAGCTCCTCGCCGGGCTCAACCCCCAGCAGCGGGAGGCGGTGCTCCACGAGGGTGGCCCGCTGCTCATCGTGGCGGGCGCCGGCTCGGGCAAGACGCGCGTCCTCACCCAGCGGATCGCTCATCTCCTGGCCGCCCGGAACGTCCAGCCCGGCCAGGTCCTGGCGATCACGTTCACCAACAAGGCGGCGGCCGAGATGCGCGAGCGCGTGCAGGTGCTCGTCGGTGGCCGGGCCAGAGCGATGTGGGTGATGACCTTCCACAGCGCGTGCGTCCGCATCCTTCGCCGTGAGGCGGACAAGGTGGGCATGCGCTCGACGTTCTCGATCTACGACGCCGCCGACTCGCAACGGCTGATGTCCATGGTGCTGCGCGACATGGACCTCGACCCCAAGCGCTACAACCCCCGGTCGTTCAGCCACCAGGTCTCCACCCTGAAGAACGAGCTCGTCGACGAGGAGACGTATGCCGGCCGGGTGGGTGAGGCGAGCCCGCACCAGGAGCAGGTGCTCGCCGAGGCGTACACGGCATACCAGCGCCGGCTGCGGCAGGCGAACGCGATGGACTTCGACGACCTCATCATGACGACCGTCCACATGTTCCAGGCCTTCCCGGACGTGGCCGAGCACTACCGGCGCCGGTTCCGGCACGTCATGGTCGACGAGTACCAGGACACCAACCACGCGCAGTACCAGCTGGTGAGAGAGCTCGTCGGGTCCGAGCAGAGCCGCGGCGAGCACGGGGTCGAGCCGAGCGAGCTCGTCGTCGTCGGCGACGCCGACCAGTCGATCTACGCGTTCCGCGGGGCGACCATCCGCAACATCGAGGAGTTCGAGCAGGACTACCCCGACGCCCGCACCATCCTGCTCGAGCAGAACTACCGGTCGACGCAGACGATCCTGCGGGCCGCGAACGCGGTCATCGCGCGCAACGAGAGCCGCCGCAAGAAGAACCTGTGGAGCGACACCGGTGACGGCGACCGGATCGTCGGGTACGTCGGCGACAACGAGCACGACGAGGCGTCGTTCGTCGCCCGGTCCATCGACCGGCTCGGCGACGAGCACGGGTTGCGGCCCCGCGATGTGGCGGTGTTCTACCGCACGAACGCCCAGTCACGCGCCCTGGAGGAGGTGTTCGTCCGCGTCGGCATGCCGTACAAGGTCGTCGGCGGCACGCGGTTCTACGAGCGTCGGGAGGTCAAGGACGCCCTGGCGTACCTTCGCGTCCTCTCCAACCCCGCCGACACGGTCAACCTGCGCCGCATCCTCAACGTGCCGAAGCGTGGCATCGGCGACCGGGCCGAGGCGTGCGTCTCGGCGCTGGCGGAGCGTGAGCGGATCGCGTTCGTCGCTGCTCTCGGTCGCCCCGAGGACGCCCCCGGCATCGCGACCCGCTCCGTGGCCGCCATCAAGGGGTTCACGGCTCTGCTCGAGGACGTGGGCCGGGTGCGTGACGACGAGGACGCCGGTGTGTCCGACCTCCTGGAGGCCGTGCTCGACCGGTCGGGCTACCTCGCAGAGCTCCGCGCCAGCCACGACCCCCAGGACGAGTCACGTGTAGAGAACCTGGCCGAGCTGGTCGCGGTCGCCCGCGAGTTCGACGACGCCCGTCGGGAGACCGGTGAGGTGCTCAGCCTCGAGGACTTCCTGGAGCGGGTCTCGCTCGTCGCGGACGCCGACGAGATCCCGGACACCGACGAGGCCGAGGCGGCAGGGGTGGTGACCCTCATGACGCTCCACACGGCCAAGGGTCTGGAGTTCCCCGTCGTCTTCCTCACCGGCATGGAGGACGGCACCTTCCCGCACCTGCGCAGCCTCGGTGACGCGAAGGAGCTCGAGGAGGAGCGCCGGCTGGCCTATGTCGGCATCACCCGCGCACGGGAACGGCTGCACCTCTCCCGTGCCGCGGTTCGCTCGGCCTGGGGTGCCCCGCAGTACAACCCGCCGTCCCGGTTCCTCGACGAGATCCCCGACGAGCTCGTGCAGTGGGAGCGCGTGCTCTCCGGGGCCGCCGCGATCGGACGTCGCGACCAGCGTCCGGCGGTGGCGATGCTCGCGGCCCGGCCCGGGGTGCGCTCGCCGGGCAACCGGCCGGTCATCGCGCTGTCACCGGGGGACCGGGTGACGCACGACACCTACGGGTTGGGCACGGTCGTGAGGACCCTGGGGGAGGGCGAGAAGACCCAGGCCGAAGTGGACTTCGGCGGGGAGCTGGGGGTCAAGCGGTTCGTGCTGAGGTTCGCCCCGCTCGAGAAGCTCTGAGCCTCACCGAGACCGGCCCGACAGTCGACGCCTCACCCGAGGAGGCCCTTGTCCCTGAGCCAGGGGTACGGGTCGATGGGGTTGTCGCCACCGGACGGGTGGATCTCGAGGTGGAGGTGGGACCCGAACGAGTGGCCCGTGTTGCCCACGGTGCCGACGAACTGGCCCGGCATGACGGTCTGACCCTCGAAGACGCTGATCCGGCTCATGTGGCCGTACCAGGAGACGGTGCCGTCCCAGTAGCGGATCTCGACCTTGTTGCCGAAGCTGAAGACATAGTCGGCCATGATGACGGTGCCCTTGGACATGGCGTACAGCGGGGTCCCGGTGGGGGCGCCGAAGTCGAGGCCGTCATGGGTCTGGCCCCAGCGGGGCCCGAAGTCCGAGGTGATGCGTCCCGAGCGGATGGCCCTGACCCAGCGCTTGCCCTCACGCTCGGCCTTGGCGCGTGAGGCGGCCGCGTCAGCGGCCTTGCGCTTGGCGTCACGGGCGGCCCGCTGCTGTGCCTCCACCCGACCCTGCAGTGCCGCGGTCTGCATCGAGGACGCCTGCCGGCGAGTGGCGAGATCGGTGACCATGGCGTCGTCGGATGCCTGTTCGTTCCGGACCTGTGCCGTCTGCTGCCCGGAGAGGTCGAGCGTGAGCGGGGCCGACTCGGCCACCGTCGCCCCGGTTGCCGTCACGACGAGCGCAGCGGCTGCCGTGGTCGGCAGGACGAAGCTCGCGGAGAGCGCACGGGGGAGGCGCACATGGCTTCGCTGGACGCGGTGGCGTCCGGCGTAGTGGCGCCCCTGGTACGTAGAACTCACAGGGGGAGGACCTCACGGCTGGATGAACGGCTGGCCCACCGTACCGTGATCAATCCGTAATACAAACTATCCGGCTGAGAACGGCTCAGTGTGTCCCAGCGCCGTGGTCCCTTGGTCACTCACTCGTCCCGTGCCAGCGGCGTGACGCCGGAGGTGACGGTCGTGCCGTCCGCGTCGAGGTGGGCGAGGGCGTGGGAGATGCCGTGGACGACCTCGCCCATCATCGGCAGGGTGAGGTGACCCGCGCCGTGCAGCCGGACGTTCCTCGCGCGAAGATCCGGGTGCCGGAGCGCGGCGGACCCTTGGGGAAGGATCGCCGCGTCGCTGTCGGACCAGTAGGAGATGAACCTCGTGCGACACCCGCGCACGGGCCGGGCGAGCTCGCGGATCAGCCCGCTGCCTGGCCGCATCTGCTGCATGAGCCGGGTGGGCACGGCATACGCGGCATAGGTGCCGTCGTGCGGCGTTCCCAGCGTGACGAGCGTGTGGACGCGCACGTCACCGCCGAGCCGGGTGACGTAGTAGCGGGCGATGAGCCCGCCGAGGCTGTGGCCGATGATGTGGATCCGCTCGAAGCCGGTCTCCTCGACCACCCGCTCGACCTCCACGGAGAGCCGTGCGGCGGCGGTCCGGACGTCGGTCGCCAGGGTCAGGTAGTTCATGGCGAACACCTTGGAGAAGCCGCGGCGAGTCAGCCCACGCCGCAGGAGGGTGAAGATCGACCGGTTGCTGACGATGCCGTGCACCAGGAGGATCGGCGTCCCGGCCGCCTCCACGTTCGAGACGAGCAGGCCTCGTTGCACAGGGGGCAGGTTCTCCAGCCGGTATGCCGGGCTGCTGCTGCGCCGACGGCCGGTCACCAGGCCCAAGGGCCAGGTCGCGAGGTGCGCGGCCAGCCACGCCGCCTCGACGGCTGCTCCGGCGAGCACGGCCGGGTCCAGGACGGTGACGGCGGCGGTCGGGACCACGGTCCGGGCGCGCCGGGTGACCGGGACCCGCGTCGCTGCGGGGCCCTCGGCGTGGTGGACGGCGGTCGGCCGCGTCGGGGGCGCCATGGCGGGATCACTGTACGGGCCGACGGCTCACGCCGGCAGGCCCTCCCCGGAAAAGCTGCTCGGATCGAGCCGCTCCTGGCCGACGCGGGGGAGCACGCGCTCCGCGGCTCCCCGTTAGGCTCCCCAGCGGACCCCCTTCCCGACAGTGAGGACGGATCGCCTCGTGGATCTCTTCGAGTACCAGGCCCGTGACGTGTTCGAGAAGCACGGTGTCCCCGTGCTCGCAGGAGCCGTCGCCACGACGGCCGAGGAGGCCCGTGCCGCGGCCGAGCGCGTCGGCGCCACGAGCGGGGGGGTCACCGTCGTCAAGGCCCAGGTCAAGACCGGGGGCCGCGGCAAGGCCGGTGGGGTCAAGGTCGCCAAGAGCCCGGAGGAGGCGGAGCAGCACGCGCGGGCGATCCTCGGCATGGACATCAAGGGCCACACGGTGCACCGCGTGATGATCGCGCAGGGTGCGCAGATCGACGAGGAGTACTACTTCTCGATCCTCCTCGACCGCGCCAACCGCGCCTACCTCGCCATGTGCTCGAAGGAGGGCGGTATGGACATCGAGCAGCTCGCGGTCGAGCGGCCGGAGGCGCTGGCCCGAGTCCCGGTGGACCCGAACGTCGGCATCGACGACGCCAAGGCCCGGGAGATCGTGGAGCGGGCGGGCTTCGACGGCGAGACCGCGCGCAGGATCGAGCCGGTGCTCCGGACCCTCTGGGGCGTCTACCGCGAGGAGGACGCCACGCTCGTCGAGGTCAACCCCCTCGTCAAGACGGCCGACGGGGACATCGTGGCGCTGGACGGCAAGGTCTCGCTCGACGCGAACGCCTTCTTCCGGCATCCCGAGCACGAGTCGCTCGAGGACACCACCGAGACGGACCCGCTCGAGATGGCCGCGAAGGAGAAGGACCTCAACTACGTCAAGCTCGACGGCTCGGTGGGGATCATCGGGAACGGCGCAGGGCTCGTCATGAGCACCCTCGATGTCGTCGCCTACGCGGGGGAGGAGTTCGGTGGCCAGAAGCCGGCGAACTTCCTCGACATCGGTGGCGGCGCGAGCGCCGAGGTCATGGCGGACGGTCTCCACATCATCCTGTCGGACCCGCAGGTCAAGAGCGTGTTCGTCAACGTCTTCGGCGGGATCACGGCGTGCGACGCGGTCGCCAACGGCATCGTCGGCGCTCTCGACGCCCTGGGCGACGAGGAGGACCGGCCCCTCGTCGTGCGCCTCGACGGCAACAACGTCGATGAGGGCAGGCGCATCCTCGCCGAGCGCAACCACCCCCGCGTCATCATCGAAGAGACCATGGACGGCGCCGCCCGCCGTGCCGCCGAGCTTGCCTCGACCAACTGACCCTCGAGCGAAGAGAGACACGAGATCCCCATGGCCATCTTCCTCACCGCAGACTCCACGGTCATCGTCCAGGGCATGACCGGTTCCGAGGGCATGAAGCACACGCAGCGGATGCTGCGCTCCGGCACCTCGATCGTCGGCGGGGTCAATCCCCGCAAGGCGGGCACGACGGTCGAGTTCGAGGGCGGCACCACCGTCCCGGTCTACGGGACCGTCGCCGAGGCGGTGGACGCGACGGGTGCCGACGTCACGGTCATCTTCGTCCCTGCGCAGTTCACCAAGGCCGCGGTCGTCGAGGCGGTCGACGCCGGCATCCCGCTCGCGGTCGTCATCACCGAGGGCGTCGCGGTCAAGGACACCGCCGAGCTCTACAACTACGCCAAGGACAGGGGCACGACCCGCATCGTGGGCCCGAACTGTCCCGGTCTCATCAGCCCCGGCGCGAGCAACGCGGGCATCATCCCTGCCGACATCTGCGGGCCCGGACGGATCGGCCTCGTCTCCAAGTCGGGGACGCTGACCTACCAGATGATGTACGAGCTGCGGGACTTCGGCTTCTCCTCGGCGGTCGGCATCGGCGGCGACCCCGTCATCGGGACCACGCACATCGACTGCCTCGAGGCCTTCCAGAACGACCCGGACACCGATGCGATCGTCATGATCGGTGAGATCGGCGGCGACGCGGAAGAGCGGGCTGCGGCCTACGTCAAGGAGCACGTCACGAAGCCGGTCGTCGGCTACGTCGCGGGCTTCACCGCCCCCGAGGGCAAGACGATGGGCCACGCCGGCGCGATCGTCTCCGGCTCGTCCGGCACCGCGGAGGCCAAGAAGGAGGCCCTCGAGGCGGCAGGCGTCAAGGTCGGCAAGACACCCTCCGAGACCGCGGAGCTCATGCGCGGCATCATGCAGAGCCTCCACGCCTGACCTCCCGGCCTGGCCCCACCGAGGGCTCCGCCCCGACTTCGTCTGCCGCCACGTCGCCGACGCGCCGCGTCGGCGACACGCTGACAGACGACATCGCGGAGACGGGCAAGGGGGGAGGCGGGAGGCGGTTTGTCGAGGGAGGTTTGCGACGGCACTCCGGCGTTGCTCGGACACCGCTCAGCGCTTCTCGCGCACACTGGACGCGATGACCGTCATCGACCGCCTCCGCGCCGCCCTGCCGGGTCCTGCCGACCCCCACGACCCGGCTGACAGGGGGGACGGCGCTGGACACGTCGCGCCCGACGCGCCGGCCGGGAGGGCATGGCGGCGTGGCGCGGTGGCCGGGCTCGCCACCGGGGTCGCGTCCCTCCTTCTCGTCCTCGCGCCGACCGTGATCGCCTGGCTCATCGAGCCGTTGGCCACCGGCACCGCCTGGGATGCCGTCGGCACCGGGGCGGCGCTGTGGCTGCTGACATCGGGTGCGCACCTCATGGCGGGTCAGGTGACGCTCTCCCTGGTCCCTCTCCTCGGGCTGGGACTCCTCGTCGTCGTCGCCCGGCTCGGAGCGCGCGAGGCCATGGTCGATGTCTCGACGGACGGCGAGCACTGGTGCGGTCTCCTACCCCGGTCCCTCGCCGCGGCCCTTGCCGCGTGGTGGTCGACGTATGCCGTCGTCGTCGCGGCCGCTGTCGCCCTCACCACGCTGGGGCCCTTCCGCATCGTGCTGCTCTCCCTGCTCGTCCCTGCGGTGCTCGTGCCGGTCGCCGGGATGGGGTTGGCGCTTCGCGCCGTCGTGCTCGACGACCCGGAGGTCGTGGGTCCGCGGCTCGGTCTCGCCCCGGTCCCCGACGCGGTCCGGCGCGGTGTGCGCGCCGGACTCTGGGGGGCCGCCGCGCTGCTCGGCGTGGGGCTGGTCGTCGTTCTCGCCCTCGTCGCCCTGGCCTGGGGCGAGGTGTCGACGATCTCGGAGCAGGTCGGTGCCGCGGCATTCGGCGGAGTGGTCCTCCTCACCGCCCAGGTACTTGCCCTGCCCAACCTCGCACTGTGGGCCGTGTCGTTCGTCGCCGGCCCGGGTTTCCAGGTCGTCGACGGCAGCAGCGTGACCTGGTCGGGCGCCGAGAGTGGCCTGCTCCCGATGGTCCCGGTCCTCGCCGCCCTGCCGCAGCCGGGCGCGTTCCCGTGGTTCGCCGCGGTGTCGAGCCTCGGCGTCGTCGTGGTGGGCGGGTTGGTCGCCCGCCGGGCACTGGCCGAGGTCGCGCGGCTGTCCCGGCTGCGGACCAAGCTCGCCGTCGCGGCGTCCGCGTGCCTCACCACCGCACTGGCCCTCGGTGCGCTCGACGTGCTCGCCGGCGGGTCCGTCGGTCAGTTCCGGCTCTCCTCGGTGGGGGTGCCAGCGGGGTGGCTCGTCCTCGCGCTCCTCGCCGAGCTGCTCCTCGGTGCGGTCGTCGTCGTCGTTCGCGACGCCTGGCGGCTCCGCCGGTGAGTGCCGACCTGCCTCGTCACGATCCCGGGCATCCCCTCGGCCTCGTCGTCCTGGTGTCCGGGTCCGGCAGCAACCTCCAGGCCCTCATCGACGCCTCTGCCTCCGCCGACGCACCGTTCCTGGTTCGTGCGGTGGGGGCCGACCGTGACGGCACGGGAGGAGTGGAGCGCGCCGAGCGGCACGGCGTCCCCACGTTCGTCGCTCGTGTGCAGGACTACGTGACCCGAGCGGACTGGGACCTCGACCTGGAGCGGCAGATCTCCGCCGCGAGGCCCGACCTCGTCGTCTCGGCCGGGTTCATGAAGGTCCTCGGACCCGCCGTCCTCGGTGCTCACCGGGCAGTCAACACACACCCCGCGCTGCTGCCGAGCTTCGCCGGGGCGCACGCAGTGAGGGACGCCCTGGAGCACGGCGTGCGAGTGACGGGATGCACCTGTCACTGGGTCGATGCCGGGGTCGACACCGGGCCGATCATCGACCAGCGGGCGGTGCGGGTGGAGGAGGGGGACACCCTCGAGAGCCTGCACGAGCGGATCAAGGTGCAGGAGCGCCAGATGCTCGTCGACGTGGTCGGGCGGCTCGCGGCGGACCGATCCTGGCAGCACGCCTGACGCGACGCCCCGGAGTCCCGGAGGGTCAGGCGTGACCTCGGTCCGCTGCGTCAACTCCAGGTGCGCAGACGCGGGCACATGGACGGGCAGTGGCGCCTGGGAGTGCCCGACCAAGGGTGGGGCGGGTGTCGCGCCGGACTGACGCCCTCGACTGCCTGTCCGGCGGTCCGCTCAGGCGTTCGGGAGGGGCACCCAGGTGGGCAACCCCACAAGATACCAACACATCCCCTTAAGACTCTGGTAGCTGAAATCGGTAGGGTAGGCACGCTGAAACAACACGCTAGTTTTTTTTGGTTGACTGAGGGGGCCTTTCGTGTGGGAGAGCGCAATAATCGCAGCGGCCGGGTGGTTGGCCCTCTATCTGTT
>OCZS010000020.1_pt1 | contig 45675 bp, 40 predicted proteins | sample 1539071 | NCBI WGS metagenome assembly OCZS01 (sample SAMEA3113584, study PRJEB22503) | soil metagenome
GGGGGGGGGGGGGGGGGGGCCCCCCCCCCCCCCGCCGCCAGCCGGATCAGCGCTGGCGGAGGCGACGGAGCGTCGCGACGCGCTGTTCGTACTCCGTCTCGTCGATGTCTCCGGCGGCGAAGCGTCGGGCGAGGTCCGCCTCGGCGGACTCCACCCCGGATCGATAGGGGCCGCCCCAGCCGCCCCACATCCGACGGCGTCCGAAGGCACCGAGCAGGAGGAAGAACAGGAGCAGGAAGAAGAAGAACCCGACGAAGGGGAAGAACGGGTACCACCCGTGTCCGTCGGCGTAGTGGCCGGGATGGGTGACGAGGTTCTGGGCGATGGTGGAGACGGCGGTCATGGTCACTCCTGTGGTCGGTGGCTGCGTGCACGTCCATGCTTCGCCGCCCGGCATCCCGCGGAATCCCCCTGCAGGAGGCAACCCGTGCACTCCCTCCGCGGTATGCCGCAGGTCCGCACCTTCGGCTCAGGGTTCGGACCAGCCCGGCCGGACGAGGCCCGACTCGTAGGCGAGCACGACGAGGTGGGCGCGGTCCCTGACCTGGAGCTTGACCATCGCGCGTGAGACATGGGTCTTCGCGGTGGACGGCGACACGACGAGCCGGTCGGCGATCTCGTCGTTCGACAGTCCCTCGCCCACGAGGGAGACGACCTCCCGCTCGCGCTCGGTGAGCACTCCGAGCTGCTGGGCGGCCCGGGCCCCACCCGGCCGGCTGCGGGACGCGAACTCCCCGATGAGTCGTCGGGTGACCCTGGGTGAGAGGAGCGCGTCGCCGCCGGCCACCGCGCGCACGGCCCGGAGCAGCTCGGTCGGCTCGGTGTCCTTGACGAGGAACCCGCTGGCTCCGCTGCGGATGGCCTCGAAGACGTACTCGTCGAGGTCGAAGGTGGTCAGGACGACGACCTTGGTGCGGGCCAGCTCCGGCTCTGCCGCGATGAGCCGGGTGGCGACGAGCCCGTCCGTTCCCGGCATCCGGATGTCCATGAGCACCACGTCCGGGCGCAGGGTCCGCACCAGCTCGAGTGCCTCGTGCCCGTCCGCGGCCTCCCCGAGCACGGAGATGTCCGGCTCGGCGTCGAGCAGCGCCCGCAGGCCGGCGCGGAGCAGCGCCTGGTCGTCGGCGAGGACGACGCCGATCACGACGCGTTCCCGGTGGGGAACGTGGCGGTCACGCGCAGCCCGCCGAGCGGTGAGGGGCTGACGTCGAGGCGTCCGCCCAGGGCCGCGGCGCGTTCGCGCATGCCACGGATGCCGTGCCCCTCCTCGGGATCGCCGGTGGCGCTCCACCCGGACCCGTCGTCGTCGACCCGGACGACGAGCTCCTGCGGGAGGTGCTCGACGGTGACCTCGGCTCGCGTCGCTCCGGCGTGACGGATGACGTTGGTCACGGCCTCCTGCACGACCCGGTATGCCGCGACCTCCACCCCGGGCGGCAGCGGACCCGGCACCCCGGTGACGTGCGACGTGATGTCCAGCCCGGCATACCGGCTGCGCTCGACGATGTCGTCCAGCGCCGCAAGCGTCGCGGTGGGGTGGCGCGGGGCGGGTCCCTCCCCCTCGCGGAGCACGTCGATGAGGGAGCGGAGCTCGGTGAGGGCCTCCTTGCTCGCCCCCTTGATGACGCGCAGCGCCTCGTCGACCTGCTCGGGCTGCTGCTCGCGCAGGTGGAGGGCGACGGAGGCCTGCACGTTGATGAGCGACATGTGGTGGGCCACGACGTCGTGGAGGTCCTGCGCGATGCGCAGCCGGTCCTCACCGGCCCGACGCCTTCGCTCCTCAGCGAGGGCACGCCGGTGCGTCTGCACGCGTTCCCGCCTCACCCGCACCACCTCGGCGAAGGCCAGCAGGAGGAGCGCCCAGGCAAGGGTGGCCGTGGCGCCGACCCACGACCACGTCCGAGCCGGGTCGAGGATCACCCCCGTCGCGTGCGCGATGAGGACCCCCGCTGCGACGAGCCAGGCCGTGGCTCGGTGGCCGGTGACGACCGAGGCGACGAGGACCACGACGAGGGACACGACGATCGGACCGTACGGGTAGCCGAGGACGAGGTACGCAGCGGTGACGGCGCCCACGACGGCGGTCACCGCGACCACGCTGACCCGCGCCATGAGGACGGCGACGGCCACCGGGCCGGCGACGAGGAGGGCCACCGCGAGGGCGTCCAGCGGGCGGCGCTCGGGCTGACCCTGGGCGGCCCCGAGGGTGCCGACCACCTGGAAGATCGTCAGGGCCACGGCGAGGGGCAGTCGCCAGGACCGCCACGGGCCGCGGGTCGCCCCGTGTGGGTACCAGGGAGCCCATCGGTCCAGCTGGTCGAGGCCCGGCGCGGACGAGGTGCGGTGGCTCGTGCCGGACATGCGTTCAGCGTAGGGACAGCGGCCCGGTGGGTTCGTCGGCCGCGCGGCGCACACCGGGATACTCCCCCGGTGGTACCTCCGCGTACCGGGTGTCGCCTCCCGCACGCGGGACCGCAGAAGCCGACGCGCGAGGAGCGCGCCCCCGGTGGTGCCAAGGGCGCGACATCCCGCGCGTGCGGCACCACGGAAGCTTCGGACCAGACCTCTACGCCAACCGTGGGGATGCCGTTCGCGCGACCTGGTGCGCGCCTGGCACCCCGGTACGCGCGACACGTGGCCCGGGCCCCGGGCCACGGGAAAGGCCCCCGACCGTCGTCGTGGGGGCCTGACCTGCGGAGCTGCGGTGGAGCCGCCTAAGGGAATCGAACCCTTGACCTATTCATTACGAGTGAATCGCTCTGGCCGACTGAGCTAAGGCGGCGGACGCCCGAGCGGGCTCGGGCACGCCGGACGAGTATACGAGTCCCGCCGCTCGACCGCGAAACGCGGCCCGGGTGCCGGTGAGGTCAGCAGCGCAGCCCGTCCTGAGGCACGGTCCCCTTGAGGTAGAAGCGGTCGACGGCCTTGTCGATGCAGTCGTTGGAACGGCTGTATGCCGTGTGGCCGTCGCCGTCGAGGGTGAGGAGCGAGGCGTCCGCGAGCTGCTCGCGCAGCCGCACCGACCACTCGTACGGCGTCGCCGGGTCGCGGGTGGTGCCGATGACGACGATCGGGTCGGCGCCGTCGGCGGTGACCTTCTTGGGCTCACCGGTCGCCGGGATGGGCCAGTAGCCGCACGGGAGCGATCCCCACATGAGGTACGCGGCCCACGTGGGAGCCGTGTCCGCTGCCTCCTCGGCGAGCCGGCGCCGTTCCTCGAGGTCAGTCGTCTCGGGTCGGTCCAGGCAGCTCACGGCGAGGTAGGCCTCGAGGATGTTGTCGGCATACTCTCCACCCGGGTTGCGGTGGGCGTACTGGTCGGCGAGCTGCATGAGCCCCGTGCCGTCCCCGCCGACGGCGCGACGCATCGCGTCGACGAGGAACTCCCACTGGCCCTGGTCGTACATCGCCTGGGCGATGCCCACCGAGGCCCAGCCCTCGGTGAGCCGGGGGACGCTGCTGTCGCCCGTGCGCGGCAACGGGCTCCGGTCGACGGAGGTGAGGAACGTGCGCAGGCCCTCCATGACCTCGTCCACCGTCCCGCCCATCGGGCAGTCGCCCTCCTCGACGCAGAACGCCGCCCAGGCCCTGGTGGCGCGCTCGAACCCGGCCGCCTGTCCCAGAGAGATCTCGGTGCTCGTCGCGTCCGGGGGAACGGCACCGTCGAGCACCATCCGGCCGACCTGCTCGGGGAAGAGGTCGGCGTAGGTCGCGCCGAGCAGCGTGCCGTAGGACTTGCCGAGGTAGGTCAGCTTCTTCTCGCCCAGGGCGGCACGCAGGACGTCCATGTCTCGCGTCGCCTCCACGGTCGACACGTGGGCCAGGAGCGGCCCGGCGCGGTCGGCGCAGGCCTGGGCGACGCCCTGGGAGGTGCGCGCGAACTCCTGCTCCTCGGCGGCGTCGTCAGGCGTGGGGTCGGCAGTGAGGAACGTGTCGAGCTGGGGGTCGGTCAGGCAGTCGATCGGCGAGGACCTGTCGACGCCCCGCGGGTCGAACCCGACGATGTCGTAGGCCTGACGGACCCCCCTCGTCACGATGAAGTCGGCCGCCCGCGCGTAGTCGACGCCGGACGCGCCGGGTCCTCCCGGGTTGACGACGAGTGAACCGATCCGCTTCGACGCGCGCTTCGCGGGGACCTTCACCACGGCGAGCTCGATCGTCTCACCCTGCGGGTTCTCGTAGTCGACGGGCACCTCCAGGGTGGCGCACTGCGCCCCCTCGCATCTACGCCACTCGAGCCGTTGTGCGTAGAACCTCGCGAGTGCCTCCGACCCCAAGGGCGGCGGCTGCGGCGAGACGGAGACCGACGGCGCACTCCCCTCCCCCCGGATGCCGTCCACGACGGAGCAGCCAGCGACGACGTGCGTCGCGAGAACGACCGTCACGAGGGCGGCGGCGGGGCGGCGGTTCATGCGCGCACGATAGGCGAGCGACCTGCGGAACGGTGACACGGAAGGGTCACGATCCTGTCGTCACCGCGGCAGCCGAAGGTCGAGGGCCATCGCCTCGAGGGCGAGGAGTGGGTTGACGTTGGCGCCGATCCGCTCTCGAGCGGTGCCGATCGCGTCCATCGCCCGGAGCAGGTCGTCGGGCCCGAGGAGCTCGCCGACGCGCTGGACGACCTGCCTGCCGTCCTCGTTGACGAGCGCGGTCCCTGCACCGGTCCGCAGCACGAGCGCGTCACGGTAGACCGAGAGGAGGTCCACGAGGGCCCGGTCGACGACGTCGCGGGTGAAGCGGGTGGCCCGAGCCTTCTGCTCCCTCTCGAGCGAGGTCAGCTGCGAGCGGATGTGCGGCGGCTGGGTGCGTGCGGTGGGGTCGGCACCGAGCACCTCGAGCAGCCTGGTCCGCTCGGCAGCGTCGCGCTCCCCCGAGGCGGCGGCGGACTCCTCCGCCGCGATCGTCATGAGGTCCCCGGCGGCTCCCATCGCGTCCCCGACGCTGACGATCTTCGTCGCCATCGTGATGACGTCGTGCCGCCGGATGCGCGCGTGCTCGTCACGGGCGAGCCGCCGCGCCAGGCCCACGTGGGACTGGGCGGCGCGGGCTGCGTACAGGGCCATCGGCGGGTCGACGCCGTCCCGCCTCGTGAGGAGCTCGGCCACGGCCTCCACCGAGGGCGTGCGAAGCCGAACATGGCGGGACCTGGACCGGATGGTGATGATGACGTCCTCGACCGAGGGGGCGCACAGCATCCACACCGTTCGAGGCACCGGCTCCTCGAGGGCCTTGAGCAGGGCGTCGGCGGCGCGCTCGGTGAGCCGGTCGGCATCCTCGACGATGATGACGCGGTAGCGCCCCACGGACGGCCGGTGCGCGGCGAGGGCGACGAGGTCACGCGCCTGCTCCACCTTGATCGACAGCCCCTCCGTCGCGATGACGTCGACGTCGGCGTGGGTGCCCTCGAGCGCCGTGCGGCACTCCCGACACGTCCCGCACCCTCCGTCGGGACAGAGCAGGGCGGCGGCGAACGAGCGGGCCGCGACCGACCGGCCGGATCCGGGTGGACCGGTGAAGAGCCAGGCGTGCGTCATCGCGGTCGGGGTCCGCACGGCGTGCTGGAGGACCGCGACGGCATCCTCCTGCCCGATGACGTCCCGCCACACCGTCACCCGTCCAGCACCCCCATGGCCTCGAGCCGGCTCATCACGAGGTCGTGGAGGCGTTCGGGCGCTTGGGTGCCGGCGACGACGAGGTAGCGCTCGGGGTGGCCCGCCGCCATCGAGAGGAAGTGCTGTCGGATCGCCTCGTGGAAGGCGTCCGCCTCCGACTCGAGGCGGTCATGGGTGCCGCTGCGGCGCCGTCGCCCCTCGTCGGCCGTGATGTCGACGACCACGGTGAGGACGGGAACGAGGTCTCCGACCGCCCACATCTGGAGGTCGTGCACCTCCGCTGCGCCGAGGTCGCGACCGGCGCCCTGGTAGGCGACGGAGGAGTCGGTGTAGCGGTCGGTGATGACCACCTCGCCCCGCTGGAGGGCGGGCCCGATGAGCTCGTCGACGTGGTGCGCCTTGTCGGCGGCGAACAAGAGGGCCTCCGCCCGGGCGCTGACGTGGTTCCCGTGGAGCACGAGGTCGCGGATGGCCCGACCGAGCTCGGTCCCCCCCGGTTGGCGCGTCACCGTGACGGTGCGGCCGCGCTCGCGCAAGGTGTCCGCGAGGAGCCGCACCTGTGTCGACTTGCCGGCGCCGTCGCCTCCTTCGAAGGCGATGAACAGCCCCTGGTCACCCGTCACGCGTGCGAGCCTAGGCCAGCGTCGCGACACCGGCGGGAACGGAATCCGCCGTCGGCCGGACGAGGCGTCGAGAGGAGGCAACACGCCGACGGCGAGGTGCCCTCGGCCTGCGTGTTGCCTCCTCTCGAGGTGACCGGGTCGTCAGGCCTGCTCGTGCCGGTCGGCGTTGGCGTGGATCGCGTCGTGCACGTATGCCGCGAGGCCCGGCTCGAGGTCCTCGTACGTCTTCGTGAACCTCGGGTCCGCGACGTACATGTCCGCCAGGCCGCGGTGGAACCCGTGGTCGAGGTCGTAGAACCACCGCTCGATGTGCGCGCGGTGCGCCTCGGCGGCATCCATCGCCTCGGTCGACGTGGCGGGGGCGCCCGACCGGAGCGCGGCGACGAGGGCCGCGTTGACGGCATCCCCCTCGGTCTTGGCCGCGGCCCAGTCGGACTTCGTGTAGCGCGAGGTGCGGGAGGTGGACTGCCTCCACGCGTCGGTCTCGCCCCACCGCTCCTGCGCCTCGGTCTGGTACTCCTCACGGAACCCGTCGCCGAACAGCTCCTTGAGCTCCTCGGTGGTGGCAGGTCGTCCTTCCATCTCTCTCTCCAGTGCTCGGTCGATGGCCGTGACGAGCTCCTCGAGCTCGCCCAGCCGGGATACGACCGCGTGGCGCTGGCGCCGGAGGTGCTCCTCCGGTGTCCCCACGCCGTCGAGCAGGGCACGCACCTCGTCGAGGGGCATGCCGAGCCGTCGGTACGTGACGACGGTCGCGAGCCGGGTGAGGTCGGCATCCGTGTAGAGGCGGTAGCCGGCGTGGGTGCGGGTGCTCGGCACGACGAGGCCCTCGGCGTCGTAGTGGTGCAGCGTGCGCACCGTGACGCCGAACGACTCGGCCACCTGCCCCACGGTGAGCTCCACCCGTGCAGTGTGCTGGCTCGTTGCGGTCATGTCACCACCGTGGCCCCTGACGTCGCGTGAGGGTCAAGTCGGATGCCGGTCAGCCCGAACCCGACTCGAACCAGTTCGCCAGGCCCGCCGCCATGCCCAGGTCACCGGTGGCCTTGATCTTGCCCATCATGAACATCATCGCGGGGCTGCCGGCACCGGACAGCATCTTGAGGAACTCCGCCGGGCCCATGGTGAGCGAGAGGTTCGGCGAGGCGGTGGGCTCCTTCTCGATCGAGCACGTGCCGTCGTCGACCACGACGGCATACGTGTCCGTCGAGTCCCCCGGGCCGCCGGTCACGTGGAAGTCGATGCGCGCGCTGCGGCCACCGGCCTTGTCAGGGCGGAACTGCTGGGGGAAGCGAGCGAAGATCGCGTCGAGGATCGCACCGCGGTGCTCACCGCCGAGGTCGGCACGGATCTCGTCGTCGGACATCCCCTTGACGAGGCTGCCGAACTCCGCCGGCTGCAGTCGCGCGAGGGTCTGGGGGTCGAGGGCCATGACATCTCCGAGGTGGTGCCCGGACCACGGCGGCCCAGGTCGGTCTCCGAAACTACTCGTGGGTAACCCGCCGGGCAAGCCCGTCCGTCATGGGCGGGCGCCTGTCGGCCAGCCGTTCCAGGAGTTCCGCGCCCTCCCGGCCCGCGTCATGACCACGCATCTCCTCCCCGACCCTGGCCGCAGCGGCGCGGTAGGAGGGCTGGTCGAGCACCCGCCGTACCGCCGCTCGGAGGCGGCGAGGGGTCGGGCGCGTGGAGCGGATCCGCACCCCCACCCCGCTCCACCGGATGCGGGCGCCCGTTTCGGCCTTCTCCTCGGTGGACCCGGCCTGGACGATGGGCACCCCGTGGTGGAGTGCGGTCGTCACTCCCGTGTAGCCGCCGTTCGTCACGCACACGGCGACGTGTGGGAGGAGGAGGTCGTACGGCACGAACGTGGCGACCCGCGTGTTGGCCGGCACCGGTCCCCCGAGCAGTGCCTCGAGACGCTCCGACGGCACACCGCCCGTGGTCGCCACGACGAGGACGTCCTCGCCGGCGAGAGCCCGCAGCGCCGGGACGACGAGCTCGCCCATGTCGGGGCGGATGCTGCCCTGCGTCACGTGGATGACGGGCTGCGTGGCCGTCCGCAGCTCCGCCCACCACGGTGGTGGCACCCAGTGCGCGGGAGGGTCGGGCCGCAGGGCGCCGACCCAGTGCACCGACGGCGGCACGTCGGCCGCGTCGTACTCGAAGGAGGGCGTGCACGCCTGAAGGTGGAGCAGGGGCGACACCGACGCCTCGAGAACGCTCCTGCCGTCCGGCGGCAGGCCGAGCTCGGCGCGCAGCCGGTCGTACCGTTCCTGCGCCTCGGCGAACACCCAGCGGCGGGATGCCGTCCGCACGGCGTGGTTGCGCAGACGCGAGACCGGCCCGTCCATGGGGAGCAGTCCCGGCCCGAACGCGGGCGACCGCCCGTGGGCTCGTGGAAGAGGTCCGTCCCCGAACGTCGCGACCGGGACACCGAGGAGCTCCCCGAGCAGCCCCACCCCGTAGGTGAGCCCGTCGCACAGGATCGCGTCGACCGGCGCGGCAGCGATGACCGGGGCGAGGTCGGCGACGCGGTGCGCGGCCTCACCGACGAACACGTCGGCATACGCCCGGCCGATCGCGCGTGGCCCCCGCAGCCCGGCCAGCTGCGGGAACTCCTCGAGCAGCCGCTCCCCGTCGAAGTCCCGCGTCGCGGCATACGGCACGGGTGTGGCACCGACGGCCGCGATGCCGTCGTGGAACCGCCGGCTCGCGAACCACTGGACCTCGTGGCCGCGCTCGACGAGCCGTGCCGCGAACGGCATCGCGTTCCGGGTGTGCGCCGGAACGGGGACCGTGGCGAGGAGGAAGCGTGACATTGGCTCGTCGACCGTCGGGAGGCCGCCTCAGGCCGGCTTCGTCGCCGAGGCCCTGCGGGGCGTGGCCTTCGTGGCAGTGGTCTTGCCGGCGGTCGCCTTCCTCACGGCCCCCTTCTTCGCGGTCGCCTTCTTCGCCGTCGCCTTCTTCGCCGTCGCCTTCTTGGCGGCTCCCTTGGTGGCCGTCCGCTTCTTCGCCGGACCCTGGGCCCGCTTGTCGGCGAGGAGCTCGTAGCCACGCTCCGGAGTGATCTTCTCCGGGTCGTCGTCCTTGCGCAGCGTCGCGTTGGTCTCGCCGTCGGTGACGTACGGCCCGAAGCGACCGTCCTTGACGACGACCGGACGACCGGAGGCCGGATCGGTGCCGAGCTCGGCGAGCGGTGGCTTGGCCGCCGCGCGGCCTCGCTGCTTGGGCTGGGCGTAGATGGCGAGCGCCTGCTCCAGGGTGACCTCGAACAGCTGGTGCTCGCTCTCGAGGGACCGGGAGTCGCTGCCCTTCTTGAGGTAGGGGCCGTACCTGCCGTTCTGGGCGGTGATCTCCTCGCCGGTCTCGGGGTCCGTGCCGACGACCCGCGGGAGCGAGAGGAGCCGCAGTGCCGTGTCGAGGTCGATGGTCGCCAGGTCCATGTCCGTGAACAGGGATGCCGTGCGCGGCCTGACCTTCGTGGCCTTGCCCCGTCCCTTGGTGGCGGACTCCTCCGCGTCGGGAAGCACCTCGGTCACGTAGGGACCGTACCGGCCGGCTCTGGCCACGACGTCGTGCCCCGTCTCCGGGTCCTGGCCGAGAACCCGGCCGTCGTCCGCGGCCGTCTCGAGCAGCTCGCGAGCCATCGCCGGAGTGAGCTCGTCCGGGGCGATCTCGTCGCTGATCGTGGCACGGCGCGGCGTGGTCGGGGCATGTCGGGCGTCGGCGGAATCAGCGACGTCTGCGGCATAGGCGCCCGCGTCGGTCACCTCGCCCGTCGCCGGGTCGACACCCGCCGGCACGACCTCCTCGACGTACGGACCGTAGCGGCCGACCCGCACGACGATCCCCTCCCCGATGTCGATCGTGGAGATGGCGCGCGCGTCGATGTCCCCGAGGTCGGCCACGAGGTCCCGCAGGCCCTCGGCGGAGGTCGCCTCGTCACCGAAGTAGAACCGTCGTAGCCAGGCGGCACGCTGCTCGTCACCACGGGCGATGGCGTCGAGGTCCTCCTCCATCGAAGCGGTGAAGTCGTAGTCGACGAGGCGTGAGAAGTGCTCCTCCATGAGCCGCGTCACGGCGAACGCCAGCCAGCTGGGCACCAGCGCCGAGCCGCGGTTGCTCACGTAGCCGCGGTCCTGGATGGTGCCGATCGTCGACGCGTAGGTGGAGGGGCGACCGATCCCCTTCTCCTCCATGGCCTTGACGAGGGTGGCCTCCGTGTAGCGCGGCGGTGGTGACGTCTCGTGGCCGAGCGCCTCGGTGCGCACGACCCGCAGCAGCGCGCCCTCGCCCAACCGCGGCAGCCGGCGCTCCTCCTCGGCCTCGTCCTTGCGGCGCGCGGCCTGGCGCTCGTCACGGCCCTCCTCGTAGGCGGCGAGGAAACCGCGGAACGTGATGACGGTGCCGCTGGCGGAGAGCTCGACCGCTCGCGCCGGCGCACCGTCGTCGAGGGTCGCGCCGAGGCGCACGGATGCCGTGGAGCCCCGGGCGTCGGCCATCTGCGAGGCGATGGTGCGCTTCCAGATGAGCTCGTAGAGGGCGTGGTCCTCCCCGCGCAGCTCGCCAGCCACCTGGGCAGGGGTCCGAAAGCGGTCACCGGCGGGTCGGATGGCCTCGTGGGCCTCCTGGGCGTTCTTCACCTTGCGCTCATAGTGGCGCGGTGCGTCGGGGACGTAGTCCGCCCCGTAGAGGTCCCGGGCCTGCTGGCGGGCGGCGGCGAGCGCGGCATCCGACAAGGTGGTGCTGTCGGTGCGCATGTACGTGATGTAGCCGTTCTCGTACAGGCGCTGGGCGACGCGCATCGCGTTGCGGCTGTTGAGCCGCAGCTTGCGCGAGGCCTCCTGCTGGAGGGTGCTCGTCGTGAACGGTGCACTCGGGCGCCTCGTGTACGGCTTCTCCGAGACGTCGGAGACCCGGACGTCGGCAGCGCGCAGGGCGTTCGCGATGCCGGTCGCGGCCACCTCGTCGAGCGCCGTGGCCTTGGCGTTCGTCAGCGTGCCGTCATCGGCGAAGTCACGGCCGGTCGCGACCTTGCGGCCGTCCACACCGGTGAGGCGCGCGGTGAAGAGGTTCGCCTCGGCGTCCGGGGTGAGCTCGGCGTCGACGTCCCAGTAGCTCGCCGAGCGGAAGGCCATCCGCGCGCGCTCACGCTCGACGACGAGCCGGGTCGCGACGGACTGGACCCGCCCGGCCGACAGCCCGGCCTTGACCTTGCGCCACAGCACCGGGCTCACCTCGTAGCCGTAGAGGCGGTCGAGGATGCGCCGGGTCTCCTGGGCGTCGACGAGGCGCGTGTCGACCTCGCGCGTCGTGTTCGCCGCGCGCTGGATGGCCTCCTTGGTGATCTCGTGGAAGACCATCCGCTTCACGGGGACCGTCGGCTGGAGAGTCTCCAGCAGGTGCCAGGCGATGGCCTCGCCCTCGCGGTCCTCATCCGTGGCGAGGTAGAGCTCGTCGGCGTTCTTGAGCAGGGCCTTCAGCTCCCGGACCTTCTTCTTCTTGTCGGCGTCCACGACGTAGAACGGGTCGAAGTCGTCCTCGATGTTCACCCCGAACTTGCCGAACGGGCCCTTCTTGATCTCAGCCGGCATCTCGCTCGGCGTCGGGATGTCCCGGATGTGCCCCACCGACGCCTCGACGTCCCAGTCGCTGCCGAGATACCCGGCGATGGTCCGCGCCTTCGCGGGAGACTCGACGATGACGAGCTTGCGTCCTGGGCTCACGGGGTGCACCTGTCCGATCCGTCCGGCCACGTGCAGCGGATTCGTCGCTGCTCCGACGTGGGGACGCGCACGACGGTAGCGCCCGGGTCGCTCATTGGTGCAACCCGGTCACCCTCAGATCCTCAGCGCGGCGATGGCGGCGGTCCGCATGACGTCCCGGTCCGGCTCGATCCCGGTCCAGTGCCGCACCGCGAGGGCGCCCTGGCCGACGAGCATGCCGAGCCCGTCGAGGGTCGTCGCACCGCGCTCCTCGGCGGCGCGCAGGAGCGCTGTGCGCGGTGGCGAGACCACGACGTCGGCGACCACGAGGCCCTCGCGGAGGCTGTCGAGCTCGAGCGCGACCATCGCGTCGCCGTTGCCGAACCCCACCGACGTCGCGTGCACGACGACATCGGTCGTGGTCGGCACGGCATACGGCTGGTCCCAGGGGACCGATGCCGCGGGCACGCCTGTCCCGTCCGTGACGAGCCGGGCGAGCTCGGCGCCGCGCCGCTCGGTCCGGTTCACGACCGTGACCCGGGCAGCACCGGCCAGCGCCGTCTCGACGGCGACCGCGCGGGCGGCACCACCCGCTCCCAGGACGACGACCTCCAGCCCGGCCGGGTCGACGACGGTGCGGAGCGACTCCACGAAGCCTTGGCCGTCGGTGTTGTGGCCGACGAGCTCCCCATGGGTGGCCACGACGGTGTTGACCGCTCCGATCACCTCGGCCGACTTCGCGAGGCGGTCGAGGTGGTCGATGATCGCGACCTTGTGCGGGAGGGAGCAGTTGAAGCCGGCCCAGCCCATCGCCCGCGCCCCTCGGACGGCGTCCTTGAGGGCGCCGGGCGCCACCTCGCAGTTGAGATACCGCGCGTCGATGCCGTGGTGCCGGTAGGAGGCCTCCACCATGACGACGGTCGGGTTGCCGGCGGCTGGAGAGGAGAAGGACCCGGTGTGGATGCCGAGGAACGTGGCGGTCATGGTGTCGGCGTCGCACCGGTGCCGAACCGGCTGAGGTCGAGACGCAGGACCACCTCTCCCTCGTCGACCTCACCGGTCGGCACGAACCCCAGCCCCTCGTAGAAGGGCTGGGGCGACCCCTCACCGGGGACACAGCTCGTGAGCAGCCCGCGTCCGCCGTCGTCCAGGACCTCCTGGCAGACGATGGCGAGGGCGGCCCGGCCGATGCCCTGCCGCTGGCGGCGCTCGTCGACGAGGAGCTTCCACAGGAAGTAGGGGCCGTGGAGGCCGGGGGCCGGCTCGACGTCCCAGCTCATCATGAGGAAGCCGACGGGCTCGTCGTCGAGCAGCACGGCGCGGGGCCATGGCTTGCCCTCAGGTGCCTGCGCTGCCTCGACGAACGAGTGGGCCACGCTGGAGACGAAGTGCTCCTGACCGGGGGCCACCCGCAGCGCGCGGACGGCATCCTCGATGGCGGGGGTGATCTCGACGAGCGAGACCCGCGGCGAGCCACCGCCCGGCGTGCTCGGCTCGTGGTCAGGGCTCGTGGCGGGCGGCACGGGGTTCAGGAGACCATGGAGCACGGGCCCGCGTCGAGCGGAATATCCACCGGCTCATCTGGTTGAATGTTGTACTATATGCTCCGAAGGAGACCCGATGTCCACCACCGCCACGCCGACCCGGCAGCCCGTCCTCTACCTGAGCCACGGTGCCCCCCCGCTCGCCGACGACGCGACGTGGACGTCCGAGCTCTCCCGGTGGTCGGGCTCACTGAGCCGCCCCAGCTCGGTGCTCATCGTCTCCGCGCACTGGGAGCTCGCCCCGATCGCCGTCTCCGCCACGACAGGGGACGTGCCCCTGTACTACGACTTCTGGGGCTTCCCGCAGCGCTACTACGAGGTGACGTACGACGCTCCCGGCGCCCCGGAGCTCGCACGATCGGTCGCCGGACTGCTCTCCGGGGCGGGCGAGACCCTGCACCAGGACCCGGCCCGCGGGCTCGACCACGGGGCCTACGTGCCGCTCAAGGAGATGTTCCCGGAGGCCGACGTCCCCGTGCTCCAGCTGTCGATGCCGACCCTCGACCCGCACCGGCTCTTCGCCTTGGGTGAGCGGCTGGCCCCACTCCGCGACGAGGGCGTGCTCATCGTGGGGTCCGGGTTCACGACGCACAACCTGCGCTGGTTCAACCCCGGCGCGCCCTCCGACGCGCCGCCGCCGACGCCCTCGGCCGAGTTCGACCACTGGGCAGCCGAGGCGGTCGGCGGGGGTGACGTCGACGTGGTCCTCGACTTCCTCGCCAGGGCCCCCGCGGCCCGAGAGGCCCACCCGCGCACGGAGCACTGGGCGCCGCTCTTCGTGTCCCTCGGCGCGGCCTCCGCCTCCGGCGGTGTCGACGCGGACAGCGTCATCGACGGCTTCTGGTACGGCCTGAGCAAGCGCTCCTGGCAGTTCGCCTGACGCCGGAGGGTTCGGGCCTCCCGACCCCTGGTCACCCCCGGAGATGGGTCTCGAGGAAGACCTCGATGCGACCCCAGGCGTCCTCCGCGGAGGCCGGCTCCGGGCCCGCGTGCAGGACGACCCGGCTGACCGGCGCCACGTACCAGGGCTGGTTGTCCTCGTCGTTGAGGAAGGAGTGCCCCGCGTCGGGGTACTCCCGGACATCGTGCTCGACACCCCTGGCCCGCAAGGCGTTCTCCAGCTTCTCCGCGGCTCCGGAGAGGTAGCGGTCCCGGCCGCCGTAGCTCGCCACCACAGGGCAGGCTCCGTCGAGCGCGGACGGGTCGTCGGGCAGGGCGCCGTAGTTGACCACGGACACGTCCCAGCCAGGCCGACCAGCGAGCACGAGCGCGAAGCCTCCGCCGAGGCAGAAGCCGATGACACCCACCGCGCCGGAGCAGGACGGATCCGCCACCACCGCGGCCCTCACCGCTGCGATGTCGTCGAACGCCTGGCCCTGGCCCGTCCGCAGCGCACGGAAGGTGCGCAGGAGGCAGGCGGTGCGGCGACCGCGGGACAACAGGTCCGGCGCGAGGACGAGGTACCCCATCGCCGCGACGCGGTCTGCGGCCCGGCGCATGACGGCGTCGATACCGAACGCCTCGTGCACGAGCACCATGCCGGGCCACGGACCGTCTCCGTCGGGCACCGCCCGGTATGCCGGGAGGTCGCCGACGGCCGTCATCCCACCCATGCGTGCAACCCGGCCAACACGTCCACCCTCCGCGTCGAGAGCACCACCGCCCGGTGGTGGTGGCGTCACGCTAACGGAGCAGGGGGTGCCTCAGCGTCCGAGCGGACGCGCCAGTTCTGCCTCTCCCGCTTCATCGAGGTCCGTTGCGGCACCGGCGAACTGCGCTGCGTACAACTCGGCGAACGGGCCTCCCGCGGCGAGCAGCTCGGCGTGCGACCCGCGCTCGACGATCCGACCCTCCTCCATGACGAGGATGACATCGGCGTCGCGGATGGTCGAGAGGCGGTGAGCGATGACGAAGCTCGTGCGGTCCGAGCGCAGTGCCGACATGGCGTGCTGGACGAGCAGCTCGGTGCGGGTGTCGACCGACGACGTGGCCTCGTCGAGGATGAGCAGCGACGGCGCGGCGAGGAAGGCGCGGGCGATCGTGATGAGCTGCCGCTCACCGGCGCTGATGTTGTCCGCCTCCGCATTGAGCACGGTCTCGTAGCCGTCCGGGAGGGCGTGGACGAACCGGTCGACGTAGGTCGCTCGGGCCGCCTCCAGGACGTCCTCGTCGGTGGCGTCCGGTCGGCCGTACGCGATGTTCTCGCGGATGGTGCCCCCGAACAGCCAGGTGTCCTGAAGGACCATGCCGATACGCGAGCGCAGGTCGTGCCGGGTCAGGTCGGTGATGTCGACGCCGTCGAGGGTGATCCGTCCACCGTCCAGCTCGTAGAACCGCAGGATGAGGTTGACCAGCGTCGTCTTGCCGGCGCCGGTCGGTCCGACGATCGCCACGGTCTGGCCCGGCTCGACGACGAGGTCGAGGTGCTCGATGAGCGGGGTGTCGGCGCGGTACGAGAACGAGACGTCCTCGAACGCCACGCGCCCACGGGTGCCTCCGACGGCGACCGCGGAGGCGGTGTCCGGATCCTGCTCAGGGGCGTCGAGGATCGCGAAGACCCGTTCGGCGGAGGCGACCCCGCTCTGCATGAGGTTGGCCATGGAGGCCACCTGGGTCAGCGGCTGGGTGAACTGACGCGAGTACTGGATGAAGGCCTGGACGTCGCCGAGGCTCATCGCGCCGGTCGAGACGCGCAGCCCACCGATGACGGCGATCACCACGTAGTTGAGGTTCCCGATGAACATCATCGTCGGCATGATGCTGCCGCTGATGAACTGGGCGCGGAAGCTCGCGTGGTGCAGGGCGTCGTTGCGGACCTCGAACTCGCGGTCGGCCTCGGCCTGTCGGCCGAAGACCTTGACGAGCTCGTGCCCCGTGAAGGTCTCCTCGACGACGCCGTTCACCTCGCCCGTGCTCTTCCACTGCTGGACGAAGTGACTCTGGCTGCGCTTGCCGATCGCGGCGGTGACCACCATCGTCACGGGGATCGTCACGAGGGCGATGACCGCGAGCAGTGGGGAGATCCACACCATCATCGACACCATTGCGACGACGGTGAGGAGCGAGGTGAGGAGCTGGCTCAGGGTCTGCTGAAGGCTCTGGGCGACGTTGTCGATGTCGTTGGTGACCCGGCTGAGCAGCTCACCGCGCGGCTGCCCGTCGAAGTACGGGAGCGGGAGCCGGTTGAGCTTGTCCTCGACGTCCCGGCGGAGCCGGAAGATCGTCCGGTTCACGGCGCCGGTGAGCAGGCGGCCCTGGAACAGCTGCAGCACGGCGGCCACGAGGTAGATCCCGAGCACGATGAGCAGGACCCTCCCGAGGGCGGAGAAGTCGATGCCCTGGCCGGGGACCACGTAGTCCATCGCCGCCAGCATGTCGGCGACCTGGTCCTCGCCGCGGGCACGCAGGTCCTGGGCCGCCTGCTCCTGGGTGACTCCGGAGGGGATCTGGCTGCCGAAGACCCCGGCGAAGACGATGTCCGTCGCCGTGCCGAGGATCTTGGGGCCGACGGCGTTGAGGAGGACGCTGCCGACCGCCAGGGCCACGACGGCCCACACGACGACGCGCTCGGGACCCAGAAGGCGGAGCACGCGCTTCGCGGACGGGACGAAGTCCTGCGACTTCTCCGCCGGCATCCCGATGGTGGCGTGCGGCGGCCCGCCCCGGCGGACGGCGGCGGGCCCCCGTCGCTCCTCCGCGGCCTTCTCCTCGGCGGTCTTGAGCTCGCTCATGCCGCCTCCTCCATCGCCTGCTGGCTCTCGACGATCTCGACGTAGGTGGGGCACGTGTCGAGGAGCTGCTGGTGGGTCCCGCTCCCCACGACCACGCCACCGTCGAGGACGACGATCTGGTCGGCGTGGATGATCGTCGACACCCGCTGGGCGACGACGAGGACTGCCGCGTTGCGAGTCACCGGTCGCAGGGCGGCGCGCAGTCGGGCGTCCGTGGCGACGTCCAGGGCCGAGAACGCGTCGTCGAAGAGGTAGACGCCCGCCTTGCTGACCAGGGCCCGGGCGATGGCGAGCCGCTGGCGCTGACCGCCGCTCACATTCGTTCCTCCCTGCGCGATCGGTGAGTCCAGACCCTGCGGCATCGCACGGACGAAGTCCTCGGCCTGCGCGACCCGCAGCGCCTCCCAGAGCTCGTCGTCGGTGGCATCCGGGTCGCCGTAGCGCAGGTTCGAGGCGACCGTCCCACTGAAGAGGTAAGGGCGTTGGGGGACGAGGCCGATGTGCGCCCACAGGTCCTCGGGGTCGGCGTCGCGGACGTCGACGCCACCGACGAGGACCTGCCCGGACGTCACGTCGTGCAGGCGCGGCACGAGCCCGAGCAGCGTGGTCTTCCCCGCACCGGTCGACCCCACGACGGCCGTCGTCGTCCCCGGCTCCGCGTGCAGTGAGACCTCTCGCAGGACCGGCGCCTCGGCGCCGGGGTACGCGAAGGTGACGCCGCGCAGCTCGACGGAGACCGGTCCGCGAGGGATGGTGACGGGGTCGGTCGGCGCGTGGACCGAGGACTCCGTGCCGAGCACCTCCTGGATGCGCCCCGCCGAGACGCTCGCCCTCGGGATCATCATCGACATGAAGGTGGCCATCATCACCGACATGAGGATCTGGATGAGGTACGCCATGAATGCCGTGAGCGAGCCGATCTGCATGTCGCCGTCCTCGATCCGCAGCGCACCGAACCAGAGGACCGCCACCGTGGAGGCGTTGAAGATCACCGTGACCACCGGGAACGCCAGGGCCATGAGCTTCCCCACGGCGAGAGCCGTGCCGGTGTACGTGCGGTTCGCGTCCGCGAACCTCTCCCGCTCCACGTCCTCGCGAACGAACGCGCGCACGACCCGCACGCCCGTGATCTGCTCTCGCAGGATGCGGTTCACCGAGTCGACGGACTTCTGCATGGCCCGGAAGTGCGGGACCATCCGGACGATGATGAGGCCGACCGCGACGGCGAGCGCCGGCACCGCGACGGCGACGAGCCAGGAGAGACCGGCGTCCTCACGCACCGCCATGAAGATCCCCCCGACCATCATCAGCGGCGCCGAGACCATCATGGCGAGGAACATGTAGGTCACCTGCTGGACCTGGGTCACGTCGTTGGTGCTCCGGCTGATGAGCGTCGGGGCACCGAACCGGGACAGCTCCTGGGCCGAGAACTGGCCCACTCGGCGGAAGACGGAGGACCGCACGTCGCGCCCGAGGGATGCCGAGGTCTGTGCGCCGATCCGGGTGGCGGCGATGGTCGCCGCGATCTGCACGAGGGACACGACGAGCATGATGGCGCCGGCTCGGATGATGAAGGCCGTGTCCCCCACGGCCACGCCCTCGTCGATGATCCGCCCGTTGAGGCTCGGCAGGTACAGCGAGGCGAGCGTCGCGACGAGCTGGAGGACCAGCAGGACGGTGAGAGGGACGGCATACGGCGTGAGGTAGGTGCGTGCGAGGCGGTAGAGCATCAGCGGGACCTCCGGGTGCCGTCGAGGACGACGGAGACGATGTCGCCCGGCGTGAGAGGGCGTGTCGGGAACATCGGGTGGACGCTCGACAGCGTGAGGTGCGCGAGGAGGTTGACGACGTCCTCGGCGGGCAACCGCAGGGTGACTGCGTCGTCCCCGATGAGGTCCACCAGCGCCGCATCGATCTCCGGGTCCGAGGTGCGCCGGACCGGTCGGGAGTGAGCCGGCGGAGTGAACCCCGAGGAGTGCAGCACGGCCATCATGCCGATGAGCCGCTCGACGTGCTGCTGCATCACGGTGACCGCCGCGACGAGGCGCTCCTCCAAGGGCCGGGACCGGTCCACCGCGCGCAGCTCCTCGAGGGCCCGTGTCGTGTCGAACACCGCTGCGGCGCAGGCGTGCACGAGTTCGTCCTTGCTCCCGAAGGCACGGAAGACGGTTCCTTCCGCGACACCAGCGGCTTCGGCGACCTGGCGTGTGGTCACCGTGGCGCCGTGCTCGCGCAGGAGGGGAAGGGTGACCTCGATGAGCGACGCACGCCGCTCCTCGGGGCTGAGGGCAGGGGCGCGGGGAGTCACCGCACCACCCTAAATGAGTGAGTGCTCACTCACAAGTGGTTCTCCCGATGCGCGACGGTCCGGCCGTTCGCGGACGAGCAGCCCGTCCTTGGCGGCGTCCCGGACGAAGGCGGCGATCTCGGCGCGGACCGCCGTCCCGTCCAGGTGCAGCAGGCCGGCGATCGCGGCTGCGGCAGCCCGCGCCGAGAGGTCGCCGTCGCACACGGAGGCGAAGGCGGCCGTGACCGTCGAGAGGGCGAGGTTCCGGCGCAGGCCGCCGCCCTGGCGCAGGAGGATCACGCTGGGGTCGGCCGCACCCGGAACGGTGTGCCGCTCCTCGTGGACGTCCGCGGCACACCACCAGGGCACCCCGAGCACGGCGTCGTCGTCGTGCTCCGCGAGCCAGGTACGCACATCCAGGCCGGCCAGGACGGCCGGTCCCATCGGGGACTCGACGGGCCATGGCACGTCCATGAGGTCGACGAACGGTGGCCGCTCGGTGCGCGGGCGCTGCAGGGTGAGCACGCCGAAGCCGATCGCCTCGACGTCACGCGCCGCGAAGTCGTCCAGCCAGGCGGAGTACATGGCGTTGAAGTCGGCCGTGCCCGGATGGTGCCCGCCGTCGCGGGCCCACGTCTCGGCATACTCGGCGGGGTCCTGCACCTCACGCTGCACGACCCAGGCGTCCAGGCCAGTGCCGTCGAGCCACGCGCCGACCCGCTCGGTCCACGTCGTGCCGCGAGGCACCTCCCAGTTCCCGAGGAACTGCGCGATGCCACCCGGCTCCAGGTGCTCCGCGACCGCCCCGACGAGGTCGGCGACCACCTCGTCGCCGGCGGCTCCCCCGTCCCGGTACTCGAAGAAGGGGACGGCATCGGAGCGCGGCGTGATGACGAACGGTGGGTTGCTCACGACGAGGCCGAAACGCTCGCCGGCCACCGGCTCGAGCATCGAGCCGGCCCGCACGTCCCACTCCGCCTCGTCGAGGGCCGCGGTGAAGCGGGCGTAGGCGAGGGCCCGCGTCGACAGGTCGGTGACGACGACCTCGTCGGCGTGGGTGTCGAGGTGCAGCGCCTGGACCCCGGAACCGGTGCCGACGTCGAGGGCGCGCTCGACGTGGGGCCTCGGCGTCCACGAGGCCAGCGTCGTCGATGCGCCGCCGACCCCGAGCACGTGCTCGTGGCGCAGTGGTGAGCCGGTGGCCAGCTCGCCGAGGTCCGAGGCGACCCACCAGTCCACACCGTCCGCGGCATACGGCCGCACGTCGCACAGCGCGACGACGGCGTCGCCCTCGGGCGCGACCAAGCCGAGTGCGACGGCGCCGTCGACACCGAGGGTCGGCAGAGCGGCCGCTGCCTCACGGACGTCGACCGGGTCTCCCAGGGTGAAGAGCCGGACGAGCGTGGCGCAGGGCTCGTCGGAGACGGCCGTGACGCGCTGAGCGGGAAGGGCCTGCTCCCGGTCGAGCGCCGCCGAGGCCATCGGTCCGAGCAGCTCGGTGACGCCGGCGACGGTGAACCGGGACCGGGCGAGGTCGGCGCGCAGGGCGGGCAGGAGGTCCGGGTCGACGCGGGGCGTGGAGGCGCTCATCGAGGACGAGCGTATGCCCGTCCGCTCACGCCGCCGGCATGCCGCGGGGCCGGGTCCCAGCGGAACCCGGCCCCACGACGTCGCCCGGTCTCAGACCTGGGCGGGATGCGGCTCCTGCGCAACGGCGGCGTCGGGGTCGTGGTCGCCCCCGATGCCGATGTCCTTGCTCTTGGAGTACGCGACGGCGGCGATGACGATGACGAAGGCCACCGCAGCGATGCCGTAGCGCACCGGTCCCGAGGCACCGTCGCCGAGGGTGAGGGCGACGATCGCCGGCGCGATGAGCACCGACACGAGGTTCATCACCTTCAGGAGCGGGTTGATGGCCGGGCCGGCGGTGTCCTTGAACGGGTCGCCGACGGTGTCGCCGATGACGGTCGCGGCGTGGGCCTCGGAGCCCTTGCCGCCGTGCGCGCCGTCCTCGACGATCTTCTTCGCGTTGTCCCATGAGCCGCCGGAGTTCGCGAGGAATACCGCCATGAGGGCACCGGCTCCGATGGCACCGGCCAGGAACCCGGCGAGCGGGCCGATGCCCAGGCCGAACCCCACGGCGACCGGCATGAGCGCGGCGAGCAGACCGGGCGTCGCGAGCTCGCGCAGGGAGTCACGCGTGCAGATGTCGACGACGCGGCCGTACTCCGGCTTCTCGGTGTAGTCCATGATGCCGGGGTGCTCGCGGAACTGGCGACGCACCTCGAAGACGATGGCACCGGCGGCGCGGGTCACCGCGTTGATGGCGAGGCCCGAGAAGAGGAAGACCACGGCCGCGCCGATGAGCACGCCGACGAGGACGCTCGGCGTGACGACCTGGAGGTCGAACATCAGCTGGATGCGGCGCTCCGGCGCCTCGGTGAGCCCACCGGCGTCGGCGATCCGCTGCACCTCCCCCTGCCACGCGTTGTTGTAGGAGCCGAACAGGGCGGTCGCCGCGAGCACCGCCGTGGCGATCGCGATGCCCTTGGTGATGGCCTTGGTCGTGTTGCCGACGGCGTCGAGCTCGGTGAGGATCTGGGCCCCCTCCGCGTCGACGTCGCCGGACATCTCCGCGATCCCCTGGGCGTTGTCCGAGACCGGGCCGAAGGTGTCCATCGCGACGATGACCCCGACGGTCGTCAGCAGACCGCACCCGGCGAGGGCGACGAGGAACAGGGCCAGGGCCACCGAGCCACCGCCGAGCAGGAAGGCGAGGTAGACGGCGCCGGCGATGATCGCGGCGGTGTACACCGCGGACTCGAGGCCGACGCCGATGCCCGACAGGACGACCGTGGCAGGCCCGGTGAGCGATGTCCGCGCGACGTCGAGGGTCGGCCGCTTGTCGGTGCCGGTGAAGTGCCCCGTCAACCAGAGGATGACCCCGGCGAGGACGATGCCGATGACGACTGCGAGGAACGCCGCACGGCGCGGGTCGCCGCTGAGGGCGTTGATGCTCTCGTCGGACGAGCCGAGCTCCTGGAAGGTCGACGGCAGGTAGACGTACGCAGCGATGCCGGAGAGCACGGCCGACACGGTGGCCGCGATGTAGAAGCCACGGTTGATCGCCTTGAGGGCGTTCTCACCCGGCCGTGCCTTGGTGATGTAGACACCGAGGAGCGCGGTGACGGCACCGATCGCGGGGACGATGAGCGGGAAGACGAGGCCGTACTCCCCGAAGGCGAACGAGCCGAGGATGAGCGCGGCGACGAGGGTCACGGCATAGGACTCGAAGAGGTCGGCCGCCATGCCGGCGCAGTCGCCGACGTTGTCGCCGACGTTGTCGGCGATCGTCGCGGCGTTGCGGGGGTCGTCCTCCGGGATGCCGGCCTCGACCTTGCCGACGAGGTCGGCGCCGACGTCGGCGGCCTTGGTGAAGATGCCGCCACCGACACGCATGAACATCGCGAGGAGCGCCGCGCCGAAGCCGAACCCCTCGAGGACCGTCGGGGCGTCCCCTTCGTAGAGGATGACGACGACCGCGGCGCCCAGCAGGCCCAGGCCGACCGTCGCCATCCCGACCACGCCACCGGTGCGGAACGCGATGCGCACCCCGAGGTCACGACCACCCTCGTGGCGTGCGGCGCTCGCCACCCGGACGTTGGCCTTCACCGCCAGGCTCATGCCGAGGTAGCCGATGGCCGCCGAGAAGAGTGCCCCCACGATGAAGAAGCCCGAGCGCCCCCAGCGCACCGTGCCGGTGTCCGCCGGGAGCAGGAGCAGCAGACCGAAGACGAGCACCACGAAGATCGCCAGGGTCTTGAACTGCCGCGAGAGGTAGGCCTGGGCCCCCTCCTCGACGGCCGCGCCGATCTCCTGCATCTTCTCGGTGCCGGGGTCTGCTGCGAGCACCTGGCGCCGGAACACGAACCCCATGACCAGTGCCACGATCGCGATGGCCGCGACGGTGACGACGAGGGTCAGGTTCGTGCCGGCCAGTTCCAGGGCAGAGCTCGACTCGGCCGAAACGAGTGCGAGGGGTGCCATTCCATCCTCCTTGACGGGTGTCTTCGCGTCCCCGGGCGAAGGTCACGCCGATGGGCAGGGACGCCCGGGCGCACCCTACCGGGCGCGGGATGCGAGCGCCGCACCGGACGCACGGTGACGCAGGTCACCCGGGGTGCGTGGGCCCCCGGGTCCGTGCGAGGTCACGCTGCGAGGGCGTTCTCCAGGGAGTCGTGGATCCCGAACACCTTGTCGAGGCCGGTGATCCGGAAGACCCGCAGGATCCGTTCGTTGGAACACACGATCCTCAGCCAGCCGGAGTGGTTCCGGACCAGCTTGAGCCGCCCCACGAGGACCCCGAGCCCGGTGGAGTCCAGGAAGGACACCTCGTCGAGGTCGACGACGAGCTGTGCGTGCCCGGCGGCGATCTCCTCGTCGAGGGCGGCGCGAAGTTGGGCGGCGGTGTAGACGTCCACCTCTCCGACGACCGTGACGACACTGACGTCGTCGTGGCGTGACGTGGTCACGGACAGCTCCACGGCGTGGCTCCTCTTGAATGCTGCAGGTCATGGACCCGTCGTGATTGTCGGGATGCAGGATTACCGTAACGGCAGTGTCCACTCCTGCCCAGCACTTGGCATTGCTGACAGCGCGGACGAGAGGTGCGCCCCTCCTCCACGTCGAGCGCGTGCCTGCTCGCGCCGCCCATGTGGCGGAGTGGCCTGCGACCCTGGCGCCGGCGGTGCTGTCGGCCTTCCTGGCCGCCGGGATGGATCGTCCGTGGTCGCACCAGCGCTCGGCGATCGAGCTGGCGGAGAGCGGCCGGCACGTCGTCCTCGCCACGGGCACCGCATCCGGCAAGAGCCTCGGCTACCTCGCACCGGTCCTCACCGCAGCGTCCGACGGTGCGCAGTCCCCGGGCGGGCGCGGGGCGACGGCCATCTACCTCGCGCCGACGAAGGCGCTTGCCGCCGACCAGCTCTCGAGGATCGAGACGCTGGCGGTGCCCGGGGTCCGCGCGGCGACGTACGACGGGGACACCCCGACCGACGAGCGTCGGTGGATCCGCGACCACGCCAACGTCGTCCTCACCAACCCCGACCTGCTCCACCACTCGCTTCTCCCGGGGCACGAGCGGTGGTCCCGCTTCCTGAGGTCGCTCCAGTACGTCGTCGTCGACGAGTGCCACGTCTACCGAGGGGTGTTCGGGTCACACGTCGCCTCGGTCATCCGCCGGCTGCGCCGGGTGGCCGCCCGCTACGGCGCCTCCCCCACGTTCGTCCTGGCCTCGGCGACGGTGAGCGAGCCGGCCACCCACGCGTCCCGCCTCATCGGGCTGCCGGTCACGGCCGTGACCGAGGACGGGTCACCGCGCGGAGCGATGACGTTCGCGCTGTGGGAACCGTCCACCGAGGGTGGACGGCGGCGCTCGGCCACGACGGAGGCTGCCGACATCCTCGCCCGGCTGGTGCTCGACGGGGTACAGGCCGTCGCCTTCGCGCGCAGCCGAGCCGGGGCCGAGGCGCTGGCGGCCAACGCCCGACGCCAGGTGGAGCAGGACGACCCCGAACGGGCCCGTGGCGTCGCGGCGTACCGCGGCGGCTACCTCCCACAGGACCGTCGGCAGCTCGAGCAGGGCCTGCGGGACGGCTCCGTGCGCGGCCTCGCGGCGACGAACGCCCTGGAGCTCGGCATCGACATGAGCGGGCTGGATGCCGTCGTCATGGCCGGCTGGCCCGGGCGGCGGGCGAGCCTGTGGCAACAGGCCGGCCGGGCCGGACGCTCCGGTGAGGAGTCGCTCGCGGTGCTCGTCGCCGCCGACGACCCGCTCGACACCTACTTCGTGCGTCACCCGGAGGCGGTGTTCGGGGAACCTGTCGAGGCCACGGTCATGGACCCCCACAACCCCCACGTGCTCGCACCGCACCTCGCCGCCGCGGCCGCGGAGCTGCCGTTGGGCGAGAGCGACCTGCCGATGTTCGGGCCCGACACCCGCCGGCTGCTCGACGCCCTGGTGGCGAGGGGCATCCTGCGGCGCCGACCGTCCGGTTGGTTCTGGGCGCGTGACGACCGGCCGGCGGACCACATCTCCCTGCGGGGTGCCGCCGATGTCGTCGCCGTCGTGGAGGCGCGCACCGGGCGGGTCATCGGCACGGTCGACGAGGCGTCCTCGCACGCCCAGGTGCACACCGGCGCGGTGCACCTGCACCAGGGGGACACCTGGGTGGTGACCGACCTCGACCTCGAGGCTCGCGCCGCGCATGTCGTCCGGGGTGACCCCGGCTGGTCCACCTACGCCCAGTCGGTGAGCCGGTTCGACATCCTCGGCCGCGAGAGGTCCGAGCGACGGGCGCGGGTGGACGTGTCGTTCGGGACCGTGCGGGTGACGACCCAGGTGACGGGGTTCATGCGGCGGCTGCCCTCGGGCGAGGTGCTGGGAACCCACCCCTTGGACCTGCCCGAGCGTGCCCTGACGACCAAGGCGGTGTGGTGGACGGTGCCGCAGGACGTGCTCGCCGCGGCGGGGGTGCCGGAGCGGACCATCCCGGGAGCCCTGCATGCCGCCGAGCACGCGGCCATCGGGATGCTGCCGCTCGTCGCGACGTCGGACCGCTGGGATGTCGGGGGCGTGTCCACCGCGCTCCACCCGGACACCGCCGAACCCACCATCATGGTCTTCGACGGCTACCCGGGTGGCGCCGGCTTCGCCGAGCGCGCCTACGCCACGTTCGAGGCCTGGGTTCGCGCGACCCGCGACGCCGTCCTCGGCTGCGCCTGTGCCACCGGCTGCCCTGCCTGCGTCCAGTCGCCGAAGTGCGGGAACGGGAACGAGCCGCTGGACAAGGGCGGCGCCGTCACCGTGCTGGAGCTCGCCCTCGCCACCTCCCAGCCGTGAACGCCATGGGCGTGCGCCGTACGTCGCCTGTCCATGGCGGGTCGTGGGCGCCCCGGGCTCGCTAGGGTCGAACCCATGGTCCTTCTCGGCGTCATCCTGGTCCTGCTGGCGGCCGCCGCCGGCATCGTCCTCTTCGCCGGCACCGCTCAGCTCACCGACACCGTCGACATCGACGTCCTCGGTGGGACGCTGAGCCTGCCGCCGCTCACCCTCCTCGTGACCGGGATGGTCGTCATCTCCGTCTTCTGGCTCGGCTGGGCTCTCATGCGTGGCGGGGTCCGCCGCTCCAAGCGCCGCCGCGTGGAGGCCAAGGAAGCAGCGGCCGCCGCCGAAGCCCGTCGGGTCGAGGAGGAACGCAGACTCAAGGAGGAGTTCGCGGTCCGTGAACGCCAGCTGCTCGACGACCGCCGCCGACGCGAGGGCGAGGGTGTCGCCGTGGGACACGACCCGGACCCCCGGACGGACGACGTCCGGGTCGAGCAGGGACGACACTCGGCCGACCCGACGTACCGGGAGACGACCCCGGGCGCCGGTCCCGACGATCCTCCCCGCCGGACCGACGGCACCGAGGTTCGTGACGCCGGTGACCACGTCGGACACGACCGCGACGGCCGTCCGCTCTGACCGTAGGCACAGCCGGATCACGGCGGGTGACCGGGTTCAGCACCAGCCGCCTCACCGGTGACGACGCCGGCGCGTGCACCCGCCGTCGCACGGTCCGGGATGCCGGCCCACGTCGCCGACCACCGCAGGGGCACCGAAGCCCGAACCTCGACCGAACCGTCTGCGAGCATCTCGCACCCGGTGAGGGTGGCACCGTTGGCCAGGGCCACGGAGCTGCCGTCGGAGCAGTCCGGTCGTCCCCCGCCGGGAAGTGGTCCTGCGGCAGCAAGTGCCGACAGGTCAGCTGCCGAGCGAGCACGATGCACGTCCCGCACGACCGACACCACGAGCAGGGCACCAGTCAGCATCAGGACGAGCACCCCTATCGCCCCGACGGTGAGCACCGTGGTGCTTCCCTCCTCCTCAGCGCTCAGGGTCGCCCGTCGAGGATCGGGCTCGGGCCGTCCGCGTGGAGTGCTCACCGGGGCACCTCCAGACGGGCCACCGCCGTCGCGGATGGCGCCGCGACCGTCCCGAGGGTCCGCAGCGTCGCGGGCGGGCGACCCGTGACGACCACCGACACGCGCCCCCCTGTGGTGGCGGTGGTCACCAAGGCCCCGGCCGGGGCGGCGGCCCGGACCTCCTCCAGAACCGGTGCTGACGCCTCCCCGCGGGCGAGGAGCCGAGCGCCCAGCCGCGCGGCGTCGACGCAGCGCACCTGCGCCACGCCGAGGTCCACTGCTGCCAGCGCTACAGCGAGGACGAGCACGAGGCTGGGAAGCGCCACCGCCAGCTCGGCGGTGGCCGCTCCTCCCTCCGTGCTGCGGGCCGTCCTCACGACCCCGAGCCGAGCGCGCCGACGATGATGCCCGACAACGCGCTCTTGACCGGGCCGGACCGCACGATGGTCAGCAGGAGCCCGGCGAACGCCACCGCCGCCACCGTGCCGACGGCGTACTCGGCCGTCGTCATCCCCTCCTCACCGAGCGCGCGGACCCGCTGCACGAGCCGCCCCGCCGCGCGAACCGCGCCGACCCTGCGGACCCCGGAACCCCCGCGGCCCCTGGAAACCCCGCGAACCAGTCTCGTCGTCATCTCGATCTCCCCTCCGTGAAGAGCGCGGTTGTCGCGCCGTGCGGCCACCCTCGCCGCTCGCCGCCCACCGGACGAAGCCGGCCGGCTGTCTGTGGACGCCGAGTGACGCCCGCGCTCCCTGTGGATCGCGTGCCGGGGGCCTGCGGCCATGGGGATCGCCTCCCTGAGGCCCGCTCAACGAAGGACTGAAGCCTGGGTCGCCGGGGTCGTCGTCACGCACCGAGTCCACCCAGGAGCCGCAGCACCACCGGACCGACGGTGGTGCCCACGAACCCGGGGAGGAAGCACAGCCCGAGCGGAAGCACGAGCAGCACGCCGGCACGGCTGACGGCCGCCTCCACCCGCCGCACCTCTGCCTCGCGCATCCGGCTGGCCGCTGAGTCGAGGAGGGCAGCAGGCGCGGCGCCGGCAGCGTGGGCGGCATGCCAGGCGACGGCGGCCGCCGTCCAGCCGCGCCCCACATGCGCCCACGACCGGTCGACCGGCTCTCCCCACCGATGGGCGGCAGCGACGATCGCGAGGTCGCGCCCCGCAGGTCCGTGTTCCACGCGGGAGACCACCTCGAGCGCCTCCACCGAGCCGATCCCGCTGCGGAGGGCGGCGGCCACGAGCGTCAGGGCAGCGGCCGCCTCGTCGATGGTCGGCGCCGTCGGCTCGGACGCCGGCGCGGCCGCGCGGCGGGACGTCCGTGGGAAGGCCAGGCCGCGTCCGGGCCAGACGAGAACGCCCACGGCCGCCAGTGTTGCCGCGAGGAACATCACGGCGGACCGGCCCCGGTGACACCTGCCCGCGCGGCACGACGCAGCAGCGCTCGAGCCCAGCACCAGCCCACGGCGGTGAGGATCAGACCGATGGATGCCGAGAGCGCCGCCACGGCGGAGCCGTAGAGCGAGGTCGGACCGACACCCACGAGTGCGCCGGCCGCTGGGCCGGCCAGCGGCAGGGCGGTCAGCAGCCACATGGAGGCCCGCGGGCCTGCCACGACGGCGGCGGTTCGTTCCCGAGCCGCACGCCGGTCCCTGACCGCGGCAGCGGCGGCGGCGGTCACCGCAGACGCGCTCGCGCCCACCGCCTCGCTGAGCTCCCACGCGGCGACGAGGAGCGCCAGGTCAGCCGGGTCCGCCCCCGGTGCGTCGACGGACCCGCGGAGAGCCGGGGTCACACCGCCTCCCTCGGCGAGGGAGGCCTCGATGCGGCTCGCCAGCCACGGCGCCCCCGAGACGACGGTGGGTGAACGAGCCGAGGCGAGGGCCGCCGATGCGAGGTCGAGCCCTGCCTCGAGGCCGACCGCGACGACCTCCGCGAAGTCCGCCACCCAGTCGATGCCGTCGCGTCGCCTGCGAGCCCGGCGGCCCAGCAGGTGACCGGGCCATGCCGACGCCGAGCGGACAGCTGGCCAACCAACGGGGTCACTGGGCGGGTGATCCCTGCCCGGCCAGAGGAGCACGGCGAGACCGAGGAGGACGGCGGCCGTCGTCAGCACCCCACGTCCCGGCGCACGGACCGCAACGCCGGAACCAGGTCGAGGAGGAGCTCCAGCCCCGGGCCTGGACGCAGAACGGCCTCCCCCGCGTGCAGGGCCACGACCACACGCACTGTTGCCGGTTCGTCGGGATCTCGGACGAAGACCCCGACCCGCTCCACGCGCCGGACCCCCGCCCCGCGGCTCACGTGGACGACCGCGTGGAGCGACCCCCGCAGCTGCGCGTGGACGGCCGCACGTGGCATCCCGGCGAGGGCGGCCAGGGCCTCGATCCGCCCCGGGACCTCTTCCGGCCCGTTGGCGTGCAGCGTGCTCATGCCGCCCTCGTGTCCGGTGTTGAGCGCGGCCAGCAGCTCACGGACCTCCGGGCCGCGCACCTCCCCGACGACGAGGCGGTCGGGACGCATCCGCAGGGCCTGCCGCACGAGGTCGACGAGGGTGACGGCTCCCCGACCCTCGACGTTCGGCGAGCGGCCCTGGAGACGGACGACGTGAGGATGTCGTGGATCCAGCTCGCGGACGTCCTCGACGAGGACGAGCCGCTCCTGCGGCCCACACTCCGCGAGGAGGGCGGACAGGACCGTCGTCTTGCCCGCCCCCGTCCCGCCACTGACGACGAGCGACACCTTGGCGTCGACGAGGGCACGCAGCACCACGGCCATTCCCGGCGAGGCCGCACCCAGCGCGACGAGGGTCTCCACGCCCTCCGGCCGCTGGCGGGCGAAGCGCAGGCTGACGTGCGGACCGCCGTCCGCCAGGGGCGGGAGCAGCGCGTGCAGCCGCACCCCTCCCGGCAGGAGCCCGTCGACCCAGGGCTGGGCGTCGTCGAGACGTCGACCGGCGAGCCCCGCCAGGCGCACAGCGAGCGGACGGAGGTCGTCGGGCGCCACGCGCAGCTCCGCCTCCACGACACCAGCCCCGCGGTCGACCCACACGGTGCCATCACCGTTGAGGAGGAGGTCGGTGACCGAGGCGTCGGCTGCGAGACGGGCGAGCGGCCCCATCCCGACGAGCTGGTCGAGCAGTGCCGTCACCGCGGCCGCGCGCCCGTCGTCGCCGAGAGTGCCTGCATGCTCGTCGGCGAGGTGCTCGATGGCCGCCCGGCTCGGCGGCGTGCCTGCTCGGATCGAGCGCACGACGTCCCGTCGAAAGGGCTCCGCACGAGCACTCATGATGCAGTGGCGACGTCGTCGACGACGGCCGCCACGGCGTCGGCGCAGCGGCGCAGTGCGTTCCGGTTCGTCCCGGGGAAGAGGCCGCGCTCGGCATCCCGCGCGACGGCCGCATCATGACGGAGGTGACAGACGTGAGGGACGCCAAGGTGCGCCACGAGGTCGTCGACCACGGCCGCTCCACCCCGGGCTCCCCGGGTGACGAGCCGGAGATCCGGTCGCCGCGGACCCGCGTCTTCTGTCTGGTCCCCACCTGGGTCGTCGTCGCGCGCGTCGTCGTGGAGCCGTTGGACGACGGCGTCGGCGTCGGCGAGACCACGGGTGGTGAGCGAGACGAGCACCACGACGAGTGGTCCTCGCGAGATCAGGACCGGCAGCGACGCGCTACCCACCGGAACGTCGACGACCACCCGAGACCCACTGGCCTCGAGCGCCCGGAGCACGTCGAGCGCCGCGCGCTCCGGTGGCCGCGGTGATCCCCCGCCGCGCACCGAGAGGACGTGACATCCGTCGTCGACGGGCAAGGACGCGAGCAGCAGGTCGGGACGGACCCGGCCGCGGACCTCCCGCAGGTCGTCCCAGCGCCGGCCCGGAAGGTGCTCGACACCGGCGGTGACCTCGAGACCTCCGCCGTCCAGGTCGAGGTCCACGACGGCCGCAGGCCCGGTTGCCGCCAGGCGTCGGCCCACCGCGAGCGCGAGGGTGCTCGCCCCCAGACCACCCGAGGCCCCCACGACGAGGATGCCTGGTCCATCCACCATGGCGACAGCGTGGCCGTCGGCCCGCCGGCCGGGCGCAGCCGAACCCGCGGCTGTGGACGAGGGGCCGCCGTCCGTGCGTCTGTGGAGGACGGGTCACACCCTCATCAACCCCTCCCCGGCTCGCGCTCGGAGCGGAGGCAGGAAGCCGCGGGCTCCGGACATGGGACGGCCCCGGTCGGGGGGACAACCGGGGCCGTCGGCGAGCCGAGCTCCGGGGGGGAGAAGCCGGTCCGCCGTTCGCTCAACCCCGAAGGGGAGCGAGTGAGAACATCGTGTCTCATGACGGGGTCCCACCGCAACCCTCCGTCCTGACCTGTCGAACTCGTTCTAAGGAACCCCACAAGACAACGGAATCCGAAGGTTGGGGGCACGACGTTTAATCTTTGACGACCTCGACGATGCCGGCTTCCCACGGATCAGTGCTTCAGCGCACCACCTGGCGCGCTCCGGCCGCCCCACCGACCGCACACGACGGCGCCTCCACCCGTTCAGCGGATGGAGGCGTCGTCCCGCCGCGGACCTCCCGGGCGACCAGGCGTGCTCCATGCCGTCGTCGCAGTGGGTCCAGCCCACCACGGTCGGTCCATACGTGGACTGCCCGCGCGTGGGTACCCGTTCGTCCCGCGGTAGCTCTGTCGTTCAGACGGTTCCCCGAGGGTTACCCGTCCAGTTCCGTTCTACCCCCATCGAGCCGCCCCGACAAGGGTCAGCGGTCGAGCCGACCGGCGAGCACGGCATCCGCCACGCGTTCGCCCTCGGCGGCGGCCGCACGGACGGCGCTGCAGCAGTGCGTGATCCAGAGGCCCACTCCGGCGACGTCGCCCCGCCCGTATGCCGCGAGGGCGCCGAGGTAGGCCGCCCCTCCGGCTGCGCCGTGGCCGGCCTCGGTCACTGCCACCCCGGTGGGGTCGAGGCCTCCCGCCTGGACAACGGCCCGGTCGAGCGCGCGCGCGACGACCGCATTGCCGCGCACGAACGGCCGGACCGTCGCGAGCTCGGCGTGCACGATCGCGGCGGCCACGACGACCGGCAGTCGCGGGGTGCTGAGCAGGACGTCGGCCACGGCACGCAGCCGGACCGCCACCTGCGCCCCGTCCGGGGCCGGGCCGAGGTCGGTGAGCTCGGCGCAGTGCTCACCCGGCATCCGCGGCCGCCCGAGTGCGTCCGCCTCGACGAGCCCGCGCGCAGCGGCCGTGTGCAATCGCGCCAGGGCCTGGAGCGGCGCGGTGAGCACCACAGCGCGAACGTGCTCCGTCTCCGCGGTGGCCGCGACGACGCCGCGCATGGTGCGCTCGACCGGGTCTGGGGAGGGCGACCAGGTCGAGGCGCCCATGACGATCTCCCGCACCACGTGGACCGGGACCGACGCGCCCTCCAGCTCGCCGCTCGCCGCAGCCCCGCGGACTCGGGACTCCGCCGCGGCCTCCGGGATGCGTCGGCGCAGCGCCTCGTGCCAGCGCAGGCGAGTGCACGCCTCCCGAGCCGCCTCGACCTGCTCGGGGACGCCGGGAATCGATGCGAGCCGGAGTACGGCGTCCGTGGCCGGTCTCTCGGGGGGCATCCGGGCAGACTAGTTCGCGGGCAGCCGGACCCCGGCGAGCTGACGTGAGCGAGCGACCAGGCGGCCGGTCGAGTCCCACACTGCTGCGTCCTCGACGAGGAGGTCACCCACGACCGTGTCCGTCGTGAGCTCGGCGACGAGCCACCCCGGCGCCGGGCGCCCGAGCACCTGGCCGGTCAGCTCGAGAGTCGGCGCCCAGCCGGGCACACCGAGGTCGAAGGCGACCGGCATCAGGGCGTCGACGGCGTAGGGAAGCATCGCGACATCGGGCTCGCGGCCGTCACGCATCCGAAGCCACGCGCGGATCACGCCACGACGCGACGGCTGACCGACGGCGAACCCCGCGGTCGACGGGTCGACCCGCACGTCGAGGCGGTCGAGCATCGTGATGCGCTCCGCCAGCGGTGAGGACTGACGCGTGGCGGGCAGGCAGGCCTCGGGTCGCGGCAGGTCGGGTGGCCGGGGCGACCGGTGGACCGGATCGGTGCGCGATGCGTCGCCGAGGGATGCCAGGAGCCGGACGCGCTCCACCGGCCCGCCATCGGCCTGCTGGATGAGCCGCGCCTGGGCGGTGGACAGGCTGCGGCCGACGCGGAGAACCTCGACGTGCACCTCCACCTCGCCGGCCTGCGCCGCGGACAGGAATGTGGCGCTCCACGTGAGGGGTTCGGGATGGCCGTGGCCGGACAGGCCCTCGCCGAGCGCAGAGGTCGCCAGCGCCATGAGGATGCCGCCGTTGAGGGCGTGCCCGATCGACCAGCCATCCCCGACGTGGGCCCGTCCGACGGCCATCGAGCCGGATGCCGTGGCAGGCCCGGCGTCCCACGCGACCGCGAGCGCATCGTCGAGCTCCGTCACGGGTACCTCCGGTTCGTGGGTCAGGGCGCTCCCGGGCCCGACCCTATGGTGAGGTCATGCGCGAAGGCATCCACTGGCCTACGGCGGTCGTCGTCGTCGCCACGATGCTCCTGCTCTGGCTGGCGGTGTGGCTGCTCCGCCGCAGCCGCCGGCGTGGCTTCCTGTCCGAGGTCGACCGGGCCACCTACGCCACGCTGCACACGGCGTCCCTCGCGTCGCAGCACCTCGGCGACGGCCTGACTCCCGACGCCGCGGAACGAGCCGGGCGCCACCTGCTGTCCATCCTCGGCGCCCATGCCGTGTCCCTGTCCGACAGCGGCGGCGTGCTGTCGTGGACGGGGACCGGTGAGCACCACCGACGCCAGGCGCTCGAGCTGGGTGACCAGACCCGCACCAGCGGGCGCACCGTCGTCCACGACGGCGCCGTCATCACCTGTGGTGACCCCGACTGCCCGGTCCGCACCGCGGTGACGGCGCCGCTCGTCATGGACGACCTGGTCATGGGGACACTGACGGCGTGGACCGAGCAGCCCTCGCCGGGCCTGGCCCGTGCCACGGAGGAGGTGGCCGCCTGGGTCTCCAGCCAGCTCGCCCTGGCCGAGCTGGCCCGCACCCGCACGCGGGTGATGGAGGCAGAGCTGCGCGCCCTGCGTGCCCAGATCAGTCCCCACTTCATCTACAACAGCCTCGCCGCTATCGCGTCCTTCGTCCGCACCGACCCGGACCGTGCGCGAGAGCTGCTCAACGACTTCGCCGACTTCACCCGATACGCGCTGCGCACGGGGGGGCCGTTCACGACGCTGGCCGAGGAGCTCCGCAACGTCGAGCGCTACCTGGTCCTCGAGCAGGCCCGTTTCGGCGAGCGGCTCGAGATCTCCCTCCTCGTCGCGCCCGAGGTCCTGCCGGTGACGGTGCCCTACCTCGCCGTGCAACCCCTCGTGGAGAACGCCGTCCGCCACGGCCTCGCGACGAAGGAGGGCACCGGTCACGTGACGATCACCGCGCGTGACCGCGGGTCAGACGCCGAGATCTCCATCGAGGACGACGGCGTGGGCAGCGACCCCGACCGCATCCGCCACATCCTCGACGGTGCGAACGGGAGCGACTCGGTCGGTCTGGGCAACGTCGACGCGCGGCTCCGACAGGTCTACGGCGACGAGTTCGGCCTCGTCGTCGAGACGGCCGAGGGAGCGGGGACGAAGGTGACGTTCCGGGTCCCGAAGTTCGCTCCTGGTATCCACGCCGGGTCCTAGCTCTGGTCGTAGGCTTCGGCGCATGTCCACCAACGGCGTGGGGCTGACCGCGCTCGTCGTCGACGACGAGCTGCCGGCCCTGTCCGACCTGGGCTACCTGCTCGGCCGGGACGAGCGCATCGCCGAGGTCATCACCGCCTCGTCGGGGACCGAGGCGCTTCAGGTGCTCGACGGCCGGGACGTCGACGTCGTCTTCAGCGACGTCTCGATGCCGGGGCTCGACGGCATGGCCCTCGCCCGGGTGATATCGCGCTTTCGCGTGCGACCGCAGATCGTCTTCGTCACCGCGCACGACCAGCACGCCGTGGACGCGTTCGCGCTGGCCGCCACCGACTACGTCATGAAGCCGGTCCGCCAGGAGCGCCTCTCCGAGGCGATCCGCCGCGTCGTCGTCGCCCAGAGCGAGCGCGGGACCGGTGGCACGGACGCCAACGGCGACGCCGCGACGGTCCTCGAGGACGAGACCATCCCGGTGGAGCTCGGTGGAGTCACCCGTTTCATCACCCGCAACCAGATCCGCTACGCGCAGGCCCACGGTGACTACGCCCGTCTGCACACCGACACCGGCTCCCACCTCGTCCGGGTGCCGCTCAGCGTGCTCGAGGAGCGGTGGGGCGAGCACGGTTTCGTCCGGATCCATCGCAGCACCCTCGTCGCGCTCCCTCACGTGAGCGAGGTACGCATGGACCACGGACGGTGCTCCGTGGTCGTGGGCGCGGTCGAGCTGCAGGTGAGCCGTCGACACACCAAGGAGCTGCGGGACACCCTCCTGCGCCGTCCGATCGGCGACCGCCGGCCGAACGGCTCCTGACCGGTGACATCGCCACCGGTCGGACCGCCGCAGCGCGTGCGGGTGACCAGCTCACGGCGTGGCGCCGCTCCGATGCGGTCGCGACCGGTGGCCAAGGACCTCGACGAGCAGACCCGGCTCGGTGCCGTCTACCTCGACGGGCTCATGCGCGCCCAGCTGCGCCTGTCCGTCGCGGTGCTCGCCCTCACCACCGTCGGGCTGTCGGCGCTTCCGGTCGTCCTGACCCTCGTGCCCGCGACCCGGGGACTCTCCGTGCTCGGCATCCGCTTCCCGTGGCTGGTCCTCGGTGTCGCCGTGTACCCGTCGGCGTGGTTCCTCGCCCGCTGGTACACGAGGCAGGCGGAGCGCATCGAGCAGGACTTCACCGAGGTCGTCGAGTCGCCGTGAGCAACCCGCTCTCGCTCGCGGCGGTCGTCCTCGTCTGCCTCACCACCCTCGCGGTGGGCGGTCTCGGGCTGCGGTTGTCCCGCCGGACCAGCGACTTCTACGTCGCCGGTCGCACCGTGTCGCCTCGGCTCAACGCCTCCGCGATCGGTGGGGAGTACCTGTCGGCGGCGAGCTTCCTCGGCGTCGCCGGGCTCATCTACGACCAGGGCGTCGACATGGTGTGGCTCCCGGTGGGCTACACCCTCGGCTACCTCGTCCTGCTCGTCATCGTGGCGGCACCGATGCGGCGTTCGGGGGCCTACACCCTTCCGGACTTCGCCGAGGCGAGGCTCGGGTCACGGGCCATCCGGCTCGTGTCGTCGGCCCTCGTCATCGGGATCGGCTGTCTCTACCTCATCCCGCAGTTCCAGGGCGCGAGCCTCACGCTCACCCTCGTCACGGGTGCTCCGGCGTGGGCCGGCGGTTTCGTCGTCATGGTCGTCATCGCCCTCGCGGTCGGTGCGGGCGGCATGCGCTCGATCACCCTCGTCCAGGCGATGCAGTACTGGATCAAGCTCACCGCGCTCGCGGTGCCCGCGTTCGTGCTTCTCGCCCTGTGGTTCCGCTCGGGGTCTCCGTCTCCCCAGGTCGACCCGTCATGGCACGTCCCGCTCTCGCCCACGTCGCCCGACGACCACCCGACCTACCGCACCGTGTCCATCGTCCTTGCTCTGTGCCTGGGCACCATGGGTCTTCCGCACGTCCTCGTGCGCTACTACACGAACCCCGACGGCGTCGGCGCGAGGCGGACGACGGTGACGGTCATCGCCCTCCTCGGGACCTTCTACCTCCTGCCGCCGATCTACGCGGCGCTGGGCCGGGTCGCGTATCCGACGCTGCCCGCAGGGGTCGGCTCGGACACCATCGTGCTCCGGCTCCCGGAGACCTTCGTCGACGGTCTCACCGGCCAGCTGCTCACGGCCATGCTGGCCGGCGGGGCGTTCGCCGCATTCCTCTCCACGGCATCCGGACTGGCGATGTCGGTCACCGGCGTCATCGACCAGGAGCTGTTGCGCCCGCGACTCGCCCGCTTCGCCGGCGGTGACGTGCCCGGCATCCGGGGGTTCCGGATATCGGCGGTGCTGGCAGTCCTCGTGCCGTACGTGCTCAGCCGCGTGGCCGAGCCCCTAGGGCTGGCCACGACGGTGGGTCTCGCGTTCGCCCTCGCGGCAGCGACGTTCGCGCCCCTGATCATGCTGGGCGTCTGGTGGCGCCGGCTCTCGACGTGGGGGGCGATGGCCGGTCTGCTCGTCGGCGGCACGGCGGCGCTCGGCTCGATCATGACGACGATGGTCGTCGACGACCTCGGCGGCTGGGCTGGGGCCATCCTCGCCAACCCGGCGATGTGGGCCACGCCGCTCGCCCTCGCGACCGCTGTCATCGTCTCGCTGGCGACGCCCGGGCGCATTCCGGCGGGGACCACCCGGACGATGGTGCGGTTGCACACCCCGGAGCGCGTGGCCCTCGCCCGGTCGCGCCTGCCGGAGTGAGACCGACCCGGCCGGGGGTGGTCCGCCGGGTCAGCCCACCGCGTCGCGTGCCGCCACGAAGGCGTCGACACACGTGCGGACGTCGGCCTCTGAGTGCGCGGCCGAGAGCTGCACGCGGATCCGCGCCCTGCCCCGCGGAACCACGGGGAAGCTGAAGGCGATGACGTAGACACCGTTGCCGAGCATGTGGTCGGCGATCTCCACCGCTCGCCGCGCGCCGTCGTCGCCGGGGAACATCACGGGGGTGATCGCGTGCGCTCCGGGCAGGAGCTCGAACCCGGCCCCCGTCATGAGCTCACGGAAGAGGGCGGCGTTGGCGCGCAACCTCTCCCGCGCCTCGCTGGACCCGGACACGAGGTCGAGCGCCTTGAGCGACCCGGCGACAACGGCAGGCGCCACGGAGTTCGAGAACAGGTACGGCCGCGACCGCTGGCGCAGCAGCTCGACGACCTCACGGTGACTGGCGACGTAGCCACCCGACGCGCCGCCGAGCGCCTTTCCGAGCGTGCCGGTGAGGATGTCGACGCGGTCCAGCACGCCGAACAGCTCGGGGGTCCCACGGCCGCCCCCGCCGACGAACCCCACCGCGTGGGAGTCGTCGACGAGCACCATCGCCCCGAACTCCTCGGCGAGGTCGCAGATCTCGTCGAGCGGGGCGAACGACCCGTCCATCGAGAAGACGCCGTCCGTGACGACGCACACCCGGCGCGCGCCACCCGCGCGGGCCGCCTCGAGCTGGCTGCGCAGGTCGGCCATGTCCGCGTTGCGGTACCGGAAGCGCGCAGCCTTGGACAGGCGGATGCCGTCGATGATCGACGCGTGGTTCAGCTCGTCGGAGACGATCGCGTCCTCCGCGCCGAACAGCACCTCGAAGACGCCACCGTTGGCGTCGAAGCAGGAGCTGTAGAGGATCGTCGCCTCCGTCCCGAGGAACTCCGAGAGGCGGGCCTCGAGCAGGGTGTGCTGGGACTGGGTGCCGCAGATGAAACGCACCGACGCCATGCCGAAGCCCCACGTGTCGAGCGCCTCCCGGCTCGCCGCGACCACCTCGGGATGGTCGGCGAAGCCGAGGTAGTTGTTGGCGCAGAAGTTGAGCGCCTCGCCGCTGGTCGTGGCGACGTGCGAGGACTGCGGGCTGGTGAGCTCGCGCTCGCGCTTGTAGAGGCCGGCCTCCTCGATCTCCTTCAGCGTGGCCGCCAGCTCGTCCTTCACAGCGCCGTACACGTCGCCTCCTCCTGGGGTCCTCCCCCACCTCGTCTGTGCGTATGCCGTGACACGCCGCCGGAACCGCGTGTCACCAGCACTCTGGCAGACGAAGTCGGGGAGGCGGGGGGCGGAGCGGTCAGCTCCAGTCGAGGACGACCTTGCCGCCCTGCCCGGACCGGGCCTCGTCGAACGCCGACTGCCAGTCGCGAGCGGCATACCGTCCGGTGATGACGGAGGACACGGCCGCCCGCAGCTCGGGTGACGTCGCGAGCATGGACCCCATGAGGTACCACGTCTCGTACATCTCGCGGCCGTAGATCCCCCGGAGCGTGATCATGTGCGTGATGACCCTGCCCCAGTCGATGGCGTAGCGGTCCTTGGGCAGCCCGAGCATGGCGACGCGGCCGCCGTGGTTCATGTTGGCGAGCATGTCCTCGACGGCTCTGGGCGACCCCGACATCTCGAGGCCGATGTCGAACCCCTCCGCCATGCCGAGCGCCACCTGCGCCTCGCGCAGCGTCCCCCCCGCCGAGACGTCGACGACGAGGTCCGCGCCGGCCGCCTTGGCGAGCGCGAGCCGCTCCGCCGAGAGGTCCGTGACGCAGATCCGGCGCGCTCCCGCGTGCCGCACGACGGCGGTCGCCATGACGCCGATCGGACCGGCGCCCGTGACGACCACGTCCTCGCCGACGACGGGCCACTGCAGCGCCGTGTGCACCGCGTTCCCCAGCGGGTCGAAGAGGGCGCCGAGCTCCGGGTCGAGGTCCGCCTCCTGGACCCAGGCGTTGGTCGCCGGGATGACGACGTAGTCCGCGAAGGCACCGTCACGGTCGACCCCGATGCCGATCGTGTGGTGGCAGAGGTGTCGCCGGCCGGCCCGGCAGTTGCGGCAGAAACCGCAGACCACGTGGCCCTCCCCGGAGACGCGGTCCGCCACGGCGATGTGGTCGACGTCGGCCCCCACCTCCACCACCTCACCGAAGAACTCGTGGCCGATGGTCATCGGCACCCGCACCTTCTCGGCCGCCCACTCGTCCCACTCCTCGAGGTGGAGGTCCGTGCCGCACAGGCCGGCCCGCAGCACCCTCACCTTGACGTCCTTGTCACCGCACTCCGGCTCGGCAACCTCCACGAGCTCGAGACCAGGACCCGCAATGACCTTCCGCAGTGCGCGCACCCAGCCATCATGCCGCTCCTGCGGCCGAACGAGCAGGCCCCGAACAGGGCGCGACCCGCGCCTCCGCTCCCCGATCCACCGTTCACCGCTCACCGCTCGTCGCGCGACGCGCGCCGCTCGGCGCACTGTGACGCACCGCACATCGCGCCGTCGCCCCGCCCACCGGAACGGCCGGTCGCGACACTCCACACGGGCACCGGCATCCGCCCAGCCTTGGGCCGAGCCGGGCCACAGGGTCCGGACATCCGACCCTGGAGGTGACCCGTGAGCAACGAGGCTCGCACGCAGCAAGAGGACGCGTACCTCGAACTGCAGTCCACGTCCGAGTTCCAGGCGCTACGGAAGAAGTTCCGCGGGTTCGTCTTCCCGATGACCGCGTTCTTCCTCGCCTGGTACTTCCTCTACGTCCTGCTCTCGATCTTCGCGCCGGACTTCATGGGCCAGCGCGTGGGTGGTGACGACAGCACCATCACCGTGGGCCTGCTCTTCGGCCTCGGCCAGTTCGTCACGACCTTCGCCATCACGTTCATCTACGCCCGCTGGGCCAACCGCGAGCTGGATCCCCTCGCGGACGCCCTCGGTGCCCGGCTCGACGGCATGAAGGAGCACTGACATGGCGCTGACCCTCCCGTTCGCCGAGGCCACCTCGGTGGGCTCGCCCGCGCTCAACATCGCGATCTTCGCCGCGTTCGTCATCATCACCCTGACGATCGTCATCCGGGTCTCCTCGGGCAAGAAGACGGCGGAGCAGTACTACACCGCCTCCGGAGCCTTCTCCGGTCGCCAGAACGGCATCGCCATCGCGGGCGACTACCTCTCGGCGGCCTCCTTCCTCGGCATCGCCGGTGCCATCGCGCTCACCGGCTACGACGGCTTCCTCTACTCGATCGGGTTCCTCGTCGCGTGGCTCGTCGCGCTGCTGCTCGTCGCCGAGCTCATGCGCAACACCGGCCGGTTCACGATGGCCGACGTGCTGTCGTACCGCCTCAGGCAGCGCCCCGTGCGCATCGCCACCGCGATCTCCGTGCTCACCGTCTCGTTCTTCTACCTGCTCGCCCAGATGGCCGGGGCTGGCGGTCTGGTCTCCCTGCTCCTCGGAGTCACCGGGGAGGCAGCTCAGAACGCCGTCATCGCGCTCGTCGGCATCATCATGATCGCCTACGTCCTCATCGGCGGCATGAAGGGCACGACCTGGGTTCAGATCATCAAGGCCGTCCTCCTCATCGCCGGCACCGCCGTGATCACGGTGTGGGTGCTCGGCCAGTACGGGTTCAGCTTCTCCGCCCTGTTCCAGGACGCGGCGAACAACTCGCCAGCGGGTGAGAAGCTCTTCGAGCCCGGCCTGAAGTACGGCGTCAACACGACGACGAAGATCGACTTCATCTCGCTCTCGATGGCGCTCGTCCTCGGCACCGCAGGCCTGCCGCACGTCCTCCAGCGGTTCTACACGGTCCCGACGAGCAAGCAGGCGCGCAAGTCGGTCGAGTGGGCGATCTGGCTCATCGGCGGGTTCTACCTGCTCACCCTGGTGGTCGGCTACGGCGCTGCGGCGCTCGTCGGTCCCGAGGCGATCAACGCCGCACCTGGCAAGGCCAACTCCGCGGCTCCCCTGCTCGCCTACGAGCTCGGCGGGTCGGTGATGCTCGGCGTCATCTCGGGCATCGCCTTCGCGACGATCCTCGCCGTCGTCGCCGGACTGACCATCACGTCGTCGGCGACCTTCGCCCACGACCTCTACAAGGAGGTCTTCAAGCGCGGAGAGACGACCCAGGACCAGGAGGTCCGGGTCGCGCGCATCGCGGCGATCGTCATCGGCGCCGTCGCCATCGCCGGAGGCATCTTCGCCAAGAACCAGAACATCGCGTTCCTCGTGGCGTTGGCCTTCGCGATCGCTGCGAGCGCGAACCTGCCGACGATCCTGTACTCGCTGTTCTGGAAGGGCTTCAACACCCGCGGAGCGCTGTTCTCGATCTACGGAGGGCTGATCAGCTCGCTGGTGCTCATCATCTTCAGCCCCGTCGTGTCCGGAAAACCGCCTCTGGTCGAGGGCGGACCCAGTCCGTCGATGATCACGAACACGGCGATCGACTTCCACTGGTTCCCGCTCGACAACCCGGGCCTTGTCTCGATCCCGCTCGCCTTCTTCCTCGGCTGGCTCGGCTCGGTCACGAGCAAGGAGCACAACGCACGCAAGTACGCCGAGATGGAGGTGCGCAGCCTCACCGGCCACGGTGTCGCCTCGGCCGTCGAGCACTGAGGCACCGCCTCACCGCAGACGCAGCGGCCGTGGAGTGGATCCTTCCCTCCGCGGCCGCTGTATGCCGTCCAGCCGAACACAGCGTCGCACTCGGTCAACCGCCGGGCCGGCTCAAGCGTCACAAGGGTGTCCAACGACGAGAAGGAGACCCGCCATGTGGCGTCCGACCACCAGCCCCACGCGCACCCGAAGGGGTGCCCGTGCCATCGCCGCGCTCGCGGCCACAGCGGCCACCGCCGCCCTGCTCGCCGTCCCGACCGCCTCGGGCGCCGGGACCGCGACCACCGCGCGGACCGCCACCACCTCCGGGGCCGCCACCGCCGCCCCCTACTGCGGCATCACGTGGGGGTCGCTCGCGAAGACCTCCGCTCCCCTCACCTCGGGTCGCGTCTACGGGGTCCGCGCCGGCCGGCATGCATGCTTCGACCGGCTGGTCCTCGACATGACGGGCCCGGCTCCCGGCTTCGACGTCCGGTACGTCACGACGGTGCTGTCCGACGGGTCCGGCTTCCCGGTCCCCGTCACGGGAGGTGCTCGGCTCGCCGTCGTGGCCCACAAGGGAGCGACGAGCGTCCCGTCGATGCCGTCGGTCGCGGGTTTCACGACCTTCCGCCAGGTGAAGTGGGCCGGTTCGTTCGAGGGCTACACGACTCTCGCGCTGGGCGTCCGCGCACGCCTGCCCCACCGGGTCTTCACGCTGTACGACGCCTCGACGAACCGCAGTCGGCTCGTCGTCGACGTCGCCCACCGCTGGTGATCGTTGGCCCGGCCGGCGTCATCGACGGCGGCCGGGGCCAGCAGGTGCGCTCGCGTTCTCAGACCGCGGCCGAGGCCTCCGCGCGCAGCCGGGCGGCGAGCTCGTCGTCCACCGTCGAGAAGAACCCGCCCACGACGTCCTCCAGGTGCGCCAGGCTCTCGGCGCGGAAGAGGACCGGCTGGTATGCCGTGATGTCGTAGTTGAGCGTTCCCATGACGCGGAGGTCGAGAGGGCGGATGTCCATCTTCCGGAACTCGTCCATCTCCCCGTAGCTGGAGAGGATGCCGGCACCGTAGGCCTTGGTCTCACCGTCCTCGGCGATGACGCCGAACTCGATGGAGAACCAGAAGACGTCCGCGACGAACTGCATCGCCTCGTCGGACTCGAGCCGTTCGCTGGCCCTGCCGGCCGCCTCGGTGATGGCGGCGAAGCGCGGGCTGGCCAGCTGGTTCCCGTGCCCGATGACCTCGTGGATGATGTCCGGCTCGGGCGTGTAGAGCGGCTGGCTCGGGTGCCTCAGGTACTGCGTCGAGTTGAACGTCCGGCGACCGAGGTCGGCGTAGAACTCGCGCAACGGCACCAGTCCGGGGGCGGACTGGTAGCGCCAGCCGGTCAGCGGCTCCAGCCGCTCGCTCACCTCCGTGAGCTGGGGAACGTGGTCGGTCGGCAGCCCGAGCGCCGCCTTGGCGGCGAGGAACTCCGAGTGCGCGTACTTCTCGTGCTTGGGCGCCAGCTCGGCGGAGACCAGCCGCCAGATGCCCTGCTCCTCGTCGGTGTAGTCGATCGTCGGCACCGGGTCGTCCGGGCGGCGGGCCAGTGCCGCGGCCGCGATGTCACCGCGGCGGGCCCGGTATGCCGGGTCCGTGAAGCCCGGGTGGTTCTCCCCCAGGTGCACCTCGACCTGTCCGTGGGCGTCGGTCGTCACTGCTGAATAGAGCTGTCCATCCTCGAACACCCCGCTCACCTCCTCGTGAGTGATCGTGGCCTCGTGGGCCGGTCTCCCGACGGTGCCACGGAACCCGACGCGATGGAACCGATGCCCGACACTCTGGTCAAACCGCGCACAGTTTCGCCACCCTCGCGCGCCGAAGGGTGGGCACAATGTCTGGTGGAACGATGATGCACGGAGGTGGGTGCGGAGGCGAGGTCCCACGGGCTCCGCAGCAGCTGTCCCACCACGCCGCCCGCTCGTCGCACGCGGCGCCCGCCCACCGGCATCCGACGCACCGGCGGTTGCCCGGTGACCCGCTTGCGGGTTGGCTTGGCCCAGTCACTCAACGAGGAGGAGCACGCCGTGACCGACGACAGCCTGTCCAGCCACGCGCACGAGATGAACTTCGCCCCCGACCCCGCGTTCGCCGCACAGGCCGTCGGCACCGCCGACCTGTTCGACCGCGCGGACGAGGACCCGGAGGGGTTCTGGGCGGAGCAGGCCCGGGCGCGGCTCACCTGGGCCACCGACTTCGAGCGCACGCTCGACTGGGACGACGCCCCCTTCGCGAAGTGGTACGTCGGCGGCCGGCTCAACGTCGCCTACAACTGTGTGGACCGGCACGTCGAGGCCGGCAACGGGGAGCGCGTCGCGATCCACTTCGAGGGGGAGGGAGGCGACACGAGGACCATCACCTACGCCGACCTCCAGCGCGAGGTGGCCAAGACGGCGAACGCGCTGGCGGAGCTGGGTGTCGGCGAGGGGGACACCGTCGCCATCTACATGCCGATGATCCCGGAGACGGTGTTCACCATGTTGGCGTGCGCCCGCCTCGGAGCCCCCCACTCGGTCATCTTCGGCGGGTTCTCCTCCGAGGCGCTGCACACCCGGATCGACGATGCACAGTGCAAGGTCGTCGTCACCGCCGACGGGCAGTTCCGGCGCGGCAAGTCGTCACCACTCAAGGGCGCCGTCGACGAGGCGCTCCGCTATGACAACCCGGTCGACAAGGTGCTCGTCGTCCGGCGCACCGACACCGACGTCGAGTGGACCGAAGGCCGCGACGTCTGGTGGCACGACCTCGTCGACAGGCAAGCGGCGTCGCACGAGCCACAGCCCTTCGACAGCGAGCACCCCCTGTTCATCCTCTACACCAGCGGCACGACGGGTAAGCCGAAGGGCATCTTCCACACGAGTGGCGGCTACCTGACCCAGGTGGCCTACACGAACGCCGTCGTCCACGACGTGCATCCCGAGTCCGACGTCTACTGGTGCACCGCCGACGTCGGCTGGGTGACCGGCCACTCGTACATCGTCTACGGACCCCTCGCCAACGGCGCGACGCAGCTGATGTACGAGGGGACTCCCGACACCCCGCACCAGGGCCGCTGGTGGGAGCTCATCGAGAAGTACGGCGTGACGATCCTCTAC
>OCZS010000021.1_pt1 | contig 45614 bp, 40 predicted proteins | sample 1539071 | NCBI WGS metagenome assembly OCZS01 (sample SAMEA3113584, study PRJEB22503) | soil metagenome
ACGAACGCCGTCCGATCGCAGGCCCTGCAGCTGTTGCTCGACGAGGTGCTCGCCGTCGCCACGCTCCAGGCCGACGCCCTCGTCACCGTCGACTCCGAGCTCGCCAGCACGGCATCCGACGTGGTTCGGCTCGCGAGCATCGACGACCTCACGTCATCCTGAGCTCTTTCGACGACCGCACCCCCGGTGTACCATCGTCGGTTCGCCAGCATGCGAACCAACCCCGAATCGAGAGGTGGCTCCGCCGTGTCTGCGCAGTCCGCCGACTCCGCCCAGGCCACCGAGAGCGCCGCCACCACCGGTGGAGAATCACCCTCCACCGACGTGCTGGCCCGCGAGCAGGCCCACCTCGACCACGCCCGTGACGAGCTGCGCCGGATGCGCGAGGCGGCCGACCGCCTCGACGCCTCGACCGCCGGCGACGCGTACGCGAGCGAGCTCCTCGGACGCGTCCTCGCCCGGCGAGTGGCCTCGCTCACCGACGACCCTCGCACCACGCTGTTCTTCGGCCGCATCGACGTTCGCACCCCCGACACCGTCGAGACGTTCCACATCGGGCGTCGGCACGTCTCCGACGACAGCGGTGACCCCGTCGTCGTCGACTGGCGCGCACCGATCTCGACGGCCTTCTACCGCGCGTCCCCGGCCGACCCGATGGGCGTCGAGCTGCGCCGACGGTTCGGGGTCGACCGGGGTCGTCTCACGGCTTACGAGGACGAGCGCCTCACCCAGGGCGGCACCACCGACCACAGCGCGATCCTCGCGGCCGAGATCGAGAGGCCGAGGGCGGGGCCGATGCGCGACATCGTCTCGACGATCCAGCCCGAGCAGGACGAGATCGTCCGCAGCGACCTCTCGACGAGCATCTGCGTCCAAGGGGCCCCGGGTACCGGCAAGACGGCCGTCGGCCTGCACCGGGCCGCCTGGCTGCTCTATGCCTTCCGGTCCCAGCTCGACCGCTCAGGCGTCCTCGTCGTCGGACCCAACCACGCCTTCCTCGACCACATCGGCGCCGTGCTCCCGTCCCTCGGCGAGCTGCGGGTGCGCCACTCGACGATCGGCTCCCTCCTCGAGCACGGCCGAGTCCGTGCGACGGAATCGACAGGGGTGGCGCACCTCAAGGGCGACGCCCGCCTCGCGGAGGTGCTGCGCCGAGCCGTCTGGTCACATCTGCGCCGAGCCGAGGAACCGCTGGTGGTTCCGCGCGGGTCACGCCGTTGGCGAGTGGCACCCACGGACATCCAGGACGAGGTCGACGCCCTCATCGCTCGCGGCGTGCGCTACTCCGCCGCTCGGGAGCTCCTCCCGCAGCGCCTGGCCCACCGCGTCCTCCTGCAGATGGAGCGCTCGGGGGACTCCCCCGACGACCGCGTCCAGGACTCCATCGCCCGATCCACCCCTGTCAGCGCCTGTGTCCGGAGCCTGTGGCCGGTCCTGGACCCCGCAGGCGTCCTCTTCACGCTGTTCTCGGATGCCGCCGCACTCGCTGCGGCCGCCGACGGCATCCTCACCGGCGACGAGCAGCGGTCGCTGCTGTGGACCGACTCGCCCCGCACCAAGGGCGCCGCCCGGTGGAGCCCGGCCGACATGGCGCTCCTCGACGAGGTGGCGGACCTCCTCGACCGCACCCCGAGCCTCGGCCACCTCGTGCTCGACGAGGCACAGGACCTGTCGCCGATGCAGCTGCGAGCCGTCGGCCGTCGTGCGTCGACCGGGTCCCTCACCGTGCTCGGCGACATCGCGCAGGGCACGACGCCGTGGGCCACGGAGTCGTGGGAGGAGGCGATGCGCCACCTGGGACGCGGGGCCCACGAGCTCGTCGTCCTCGACCGCGGGTTCCGGGTGCCGAGCCTCGTGATCGAGTTCGCCGCACGACTGCTGCCGCACATGGCGCCGGACATCGTGGCGCCGGCGTCCGTGCGCGACGACCCCGGTCGGCTGACGATCGTGCCGACCGACGCGGATCGCCGGCTCGAGGCGGTGACGGATGCCGTGCGCGCGGCTGCCCGTGAGCCCGGCTCGGTCGGAGTCATCGCCGTGGACACCGACCTGGCTCCGCTCAGTACCGCCCTGACGTCAGCCGGGATGCCGCACGGCAGACTCGACGCCGACCACGGAGACGACGCGGACCACCAGGTCGAGCTCGTGCCGGCGAGCATCACCAAGGGGCTCGAGTTCGACCGCGTCGTCGTGGTGGAGCCCGCCGCCATCGCCGCGGCCGAGCCGGACGAGCGCACCGGCCTGCGTCGGCTCTACGTGGTGCTCACCCGAGCGGTCTCCGAGCTGACGGTGGTGCACGCTGCTCCGCTCCCCGGGCCGCTCTCGGTCACCTGACCCCCCGGCACCCATTCTTCGCCGACGCCTTGACAATGTACAACCATTTGGTTGTACATTGTCCCCGTGAACGAGACCACCGAGGACACGGCGGACGCCATGTTCCACGCGCTCTCCGACCGCACGCGGCGCGACATCCTGCGTCGCGTGCTGGCCGGGGAGCACTCGGTCACCACCCTGGCCGCGAAGTACGACATGAGCTTCGCCGCCGTCCAGAAGCACGTCGCCGTCCTGGAGAAGGCCGGCCTGCTGACCAAGCGGCGCAACGGCCGCGAACAGCTGGCCAGCGGCGACGTGCAGGCGGTCCGGTCCGTCGCCTCGATGCTCGACGAGCTCGAGGGCGTGTGGCGGGGGCGGGTCGCCCGTATCGAGGCACTACTCACCGAGGAGAACTGACATGCCTGTCACCGACATCACCAAGGACGTCGACAACCGCACCCTGACGATCACGGCCGAGTTCGCCGCTCCCGTCGAGCGCGTCTGGTCGCTCTACGAGGACCCGCGCCAGCTGGAGCAGGTGTGGGGCCCGCCCGACTACCCGGCGACCTTCGTCGACCACGACCTGCGCCCCGGCAGCCGCACCACCTACTTCATGACCTCGCCCGAGGGTGAGAAGTTCGCCGGCTACTGGGACATCACCGGGGTCGAGCAGGGCAGCCGGATCACCTTCCGCGACGGGTTCGCGAACGAGGACCTGACGCCGAACCCCGACCTCCCCATCTCGGAGAACGTCTACGCGTTCGAGTCGGTCGGCGGCGGCACCCGAGCGGTGTACATGAGCACGTACGACTCGGCAGAGGCGCTCCAGACGGTTCTGGACATGGGGATGGAGGAGGGTGCGCGGTCCTCGATCAACCAGATCGACGGATTCCTCGCCCAGGACGCCACCGCCCGCTGAGCGACGTCACCGAGTGCCCGGCGGCCGGTGCCGCCGGGCACTCGCGTGCCTGCCGTGCGGGAAGCCGGAGGGTGAGTCACCCTCGCTGGGTGACGACCCGGGGGCAGCGCCTCCTTAGATTCGCGGGTGACGCGGTACCGACCGTCGAACCGGAATGGCATGGAACCCGTCGCTGGACCGGAAGAGGACGCTCATGACCCAGGCAACCGACTCGAGCACCACTGCCCTCGACGCGGAGGAGCGGGCCGAGCTGGAACGGCTGCGCGCCGAGGGTGCCGGCAGGGGACCGACGGACACGGCATCCCGCGCCGGCCGAGGACGCTGGACTGCCGCGATCGTCCTGATGCTGCTGGCCGCGTTGCTGGCCCCCCTGTCAGCGCTGGCCACGTGGACCCGCACCACGATCCTCGACAGCGACCGGTACGTGGCCATGGTCGCCCCGTTGGCGGACGACCCCGCCGTGCAGGAGGAGATCTCCCGCCGCATCACCGACGCCGTCTTCGAGGCCCTGCGGGTCGAGGAGCTCACCACCCGCACCCTCGAGGCGGTGGCCGAGCGACCGCGGGTCGAGGGCGTGACCCAGGACCTTCCCGTCGACCTCACGACGTTCGCGGAGCCGATCTCCAACGCCATCCACGGGTTCACGGAGCAGCAGGTCACCCGGCTCGTCGCCTCGCAGACGTTCGAGGACGCCTGGGTCGCCGCGAACCGGGAGGCGCACGCCAGCCTCGTGGCCGCCCTGACCGGGGAGACCGCGACCGAGGGGGTGACCGTGAGTGAGGGCCGAGTCTCCGTCAACCTGGCGGCGTTCATCGAGGCGATCAAACCCGTCCTCGTGGAACGAGGAGTGCCGTTCGCCGACCGCATCCCAGCGGTGAACGCGCAGTTCGTCATCCTCGACAGCACGAGCCTCGCCAGTGCCCAGTCGGCCGTCCGCATCCTCGACCTCCTGCGGTGGGTGCTTCCCGTCGTGGCGATCCTGCTCCTCGTCGCCGGGGTGGCCGTCGCGCCCAACCGTCGGCGGGCCCTCGTGATCGGCGCCTCCATGGTGACCGGTGCGCTCGTCCTCCTGTTGCTCGGTGTCCAGGTGCTCCGCGCGCTCTATCTCGACGACCTCGAAGCGCTGCTCCTCGTCCCCCAGGTCGGGACCGTGCTCTTCGACACGGTGTCCATGCCGCTGCGGCTGGGAGTGCGCTCCCTGGCCATGCTCTTCCTCCTCATCGCCCTTGCGGCGTGGGTCGCCGGGCCGTCGACGGGGGCCGTCACCGTGCGGCGGGTTCCGGCGCGGCTGGCCGGGGCGACCTCCCGCCCGACGGGTGCGCTGGCGTCGGTCGCGCGCTTCGCCAGCCGCAACGCAACCGCTCTGCGCGCAGCCGTGGGAGGGCTTGCGGTCCTTGCCCTCCTCGTCGGTGACCGCCCCAGCGCCGGGGGTGTCCTGCTGATCGCGGTCATCGCGGCGGTGGCGCTCATCGTCATCGAGGTGTTCCGTCGCTGGGGCCTCCAGGACGCCGACTCGCTGAGCGAGGGCGGTCCGGCCGAGGTGGCGCCGGTCTAGGAGTCGTCCGACGGAGTTGCGCCCCGAGCCCATGGCCGAAGGCGCCGTCCGTCAGACGCAGAACTCGTTGCCCTCGGGGTCATGCATGACCACCCAGTGCACCCCCAGGTCGGCATGCTCCTCGAGCCGGGTCGCGCCCAGACCCTCGAGCCGCGTCACCTCGGCCGCGACGCGCTCACGCTGCTCCTCGAGCGGCACGGATGGCCCGCCCCCGGCGAGGAGGTCGATGTGGACCCGGTTCTTGACGCCCTTCACCTCGGGCACCCGCTGGAAGAAGATCCGGGGGTGCCCCTCCGCCTCGATCGCCGAGGCGTCGTTCCATCGCTCCTCCGGCACGCCCTGGGCCGCCAGGAAGGCCGGCCAGTCCTCGAAGTCGCCGGGGGGCCCGGGGATGTCATATCCCCGGTCCGCGAGCGCGGTGGCCCAGAACCTGCTGAGCGCCGCGGGGTCCACGGCGTCGATGACAACTTGGATGGGAGCTGTTGATCGGTCCATCCCCGCAGTGTCTCGCACGCCCCCGACAGGAGGTGTGAGTCCTGGGCGACCCCCCGGGGCCCGCCCTCTGAATGCGGGGAGGCCTGCGAGCCGTCAGGGCTCGCGACGATGGCTGACCGGCCCCTCTCGCACGAGCCTCCTCAGCTGCTCGCTCACCCTCCGCCGGCGCAGCGCGGGTGTGTGGTCGGAGGCGGCCCCCCGCATGCCGTCCAGGGTCTCGAGCAGCACGGAGGGGCCGTCGACCGTTGGGCTCCAGCCGAGCACCGACCTCGCCCGGGTGGTGTCGAGCAACGGCACGGAGTACCCGAGATCGAGCCACCCCGGGTCGACCGGCTGGACCCTCGCGTGCCACGCGGCCGACATCGCGACGCGGACCGCAGCAGCGGGAACGTGGACGTGACGAGCCCCGAGGGCGGTTGCCATGTCGTCCGGCGTCACCGGCGGGTCTGCGGCCAGGTTGAACGCCCCGGCGGCACGCTTCGTGAGGGCACGGAGCACGGCATCCGCCACGTCGCTCGAGTGCACGACCGGAACCTTCAACCGGCGGTCGAGGGGCAGCAGCGGAAGGAGGCCGAGGGCCTGTGCCGGGACGAGGGCGGGCACACCGTAGCGGAGGAGTGCGCTCCCTGCGGACGCCTGCCCGACGATGCCAGGCCGCAGCCTCGTGACGACGGTCCCTCTGCCACCGGCCTCGTGCTCGTCGAGGAGGCGCTCGGCCGCTGCCTTGTGACGGCTGTAGGGAGAGCTCGGAACACCGCGGGTGGGCCAGCTCTCGTCGACAGGGACGTCGTCGCGCTTCGGCGAGTAGGCGCCGACGGAGGACATGTGCACCACGTGCGGGACCTTCTCGTCGAGAACGGCGCGGAGCACCCGCCGCGTCCCGCCCACGCCCAGCGCCTCCAGGTACGCCTCGTCGTGCGAGGGCTGGAACCCCCAGGCCAGGTGCACGACGGCCGCCGCGCCCCGGAAGGCGTCGCGCAGCACCGGCGTGGCCCCGTCGGTGGTCAGGTCGGTGGTCCGCCAGTCGACGGCGTCGAAGGGTGGACGGCCACGCTCGGGCGGCCTTCGGGCGAGGCCGACCAGCTCATGGCCTCCGTCGGCGACGAGACGACGCACGAGGGCCGACCCGACGTTTCCGGTGGCGCCGGTGATGACGATGCGCACGAGACCTCTCCTCTGTCGTCGCCTGCCCGACCAGTCGTCGCGTCGCTGAGCGGGTCCTGATCATGCCTCTTCCTTCGGCTCATTCGACCTCGGCGCGACCGGTGGATGCACGTTAGACATGTCGGTGATGTCGTGCGCGTGCGGGGTCTGCGACGGCTTGGCCCCATCGACGCTGGGTACATGAGCGGAGTGACCGCAGCGGGAGGCGCCGACGACGCGTGGGACGTCGTCGTGGTCGGCGCAGGCCCCGCCGGAGCCGCAGCGGCGCTCGGTGCACTGCGCGTCGACCCCACCATGCGGGTTCTCCTCCTCGACCGCGCCGACTTCCCTCGGGACAAGTGCTGCGGCGACGGCATCGCGCCGCACGTCCTCGACGTGCTCGGCAGCGTGGGCGCCGGTGATGTGGTCCGCGGGTGGACGCCCTTGAGGCGGCTGGAGATCGCCCGGGCCGGACATGGCGTCGAGGGGGTCCTCGCCCGGCCGGCCTGGGTCATCCCCCGAGCCGTCTTCGATGCCGGGCTGGTGAGCCGCGCGGTCGCGGCCGGGGCGGTCCTCCGGCGGCAGCGCGTGTCCTCGGTTCATCAGCGCCCGCGCGGAACGGTCGTCGACGGCACGACCTGGGCCAAGGTCGTCATCGGGGCCGACGGCGCCCACTCGGCCGTCCGTTCCTCCCTGCGAGCCCGCGCCCACCACGCACGGGCGCTGGCCGTGCGCGGGTACGCGCCCACTCCGGAGCGCCGGCGCGGCGTGCAGGTCATCCGGTTCGGCGGCAGACGGCAGCCCTCCTACGCGTGGGCGTTCGACCGTGGTGACGGCCTGTCCAACGTCGGTTACGGGGAGCTGCTGGACCGGAACGGGAGCGCCCCCGCGCCCACCCGCTCGATGATGATGGAGCAGCTCGACGAGCTGCTCCCGGGCGCCGGAGCCGGCGGCACGCAGTGGCGCGGTCACCACCTGCCGCTGTCCGGATGGCGCTGGCACCAGCCGGACGGCGCCACACTGCTGGCCGGTGACGCTGCCGGTCTCGTCAACCCGATGACCGGCGAGGGCATCTACTACGCGGTGGCCACCGGCGTGCTGGCCGGCCGGGCGGCCGCTCGAGCAGTCGCCGCCGGATCGCCGGCGGCCGCCGGCCGCAGGTATCGTCGCCATGTCCGCAGGCTGCTCGCCAGCCACCTCCGGCACACCTGGGTCGTGTCCCGGCTCTCGCGCCGCCCGGTCGTCCTCGATGCCGGCCTGCGGGCCGCCGGCCGTGACGCACAGGTCTTCGACGACCTCGTGGAGATGGGCCTCGGAGACGGCCGCATCACCCCTCGACTGGCCGCCGGCCTCGTGGCAGGGTTCGTCGCCGACGTCAACACCGTGTCCTCGCCCCGTCGATGAAGGAGCCACCCGCCATGCAGATCCTCTCCGTCCGTGGGGCCCTGCCGGAGCACTGCTACCCCCAGGAGGAGATCACGGACGCCTTCGCGCGCGTCGTCGCACAGGGCGGTGTCGATGAACAGGTGCTGCGCCGCTTCCACCGGAACGCGGGTGTCCGCCAACGCAGCCTCGTCCTGCCGCTGGAGGAGTACGGCCGGCTGGACGGCTTCACCCAGGCCAACGACCTCTTCATCGCCCACGCGGTGGAGCTCGGGGCCCGCGCCCTGCTCGACGCCCTCAAGGGCGCCGGGCTGACCCCCACGGACGTCGACGTCATCATGTGCGCCACGGTCACCGGGCTCGCCGTGCCCACCCTCGAGGCACGGATCGCCTCGCTCATCGGCCTCCGCCCCGACGTCAAGCGCGTACCGCTGGTCGGGCTGGGGTGCGTGGCCGGGGCGGCCGGCATCGCGCGGCTCCACGACTACCTCCGCGGGCATCCCGACGGCGTCGCCGTGCTCGTGGCCGTCGAGCTCTGCTCCCTCACCGTCCAGCGGGACGACGCATCGGTGCCGAACCTCGTCGCGAGCGGTCTCTTCGGCGACGGGGCGGCCGCAGTGGTCGCCGGTGGCAGCGACCTGGACCTCGGCGGTGCGGCGGACGTCCTCGACACCCGGAGCCGGCTCTACCCGGACTCCGAACGCACCATGGGGTTCGACGTCACGTCCGGGGGCCTGCGCATCGTCCTCGACGCGCAGGTGCCCACCGTGGTCAACCACTACATCCGCGAGGATGTCGACGCCTTCCTCGCCCAGCACGACCTGACCCGCGGGGACATCGAGTGGTGGGTGTGCCACCCCGGCGGCCCCAAGGTCATCGAGGCGCTGGAGTCGGCGCTCGAGATCCCCAGGGATGCCGTGCAGCTGACGTGGGACTCCCTGGCTCGCATCGGCAACCTCTCCTCGGCGTCGGTGCTCCACGTCCTCGAGGACACCCTGCGTGACCGGCCCCCACGCCCGGGTTCCTTCGGCGTCGTGCTGGCGATGGGCCCCGGCTTCTGCTCCGAGCTCGTCCTCGTGCGGGCGACGGAACCGGCGATGGTGGAGGCGTGACCGGCATCCTGGCGTTCACGGTCCTCGTGGCCCTGGTGGGCCTCGAGCGCGTCGCGGAGCTCGTCGTCTCCACCCGCAACGCGGCCTGGAGCTTCGCACGGGGGGGCGTGGAGTACGGCCGTGGTCACTACCCCGTGATGGTGGCGCTCCACTCCGGCTTCCTCGTCGCCATGCTCGTCGAGGCCTGGCTCCGTCGGCCCGACGTCCCGGGCGTCCTGGCCTGGTCGATGCTCGCACTCGTGCTCGCCTCCCAGGCCCTCCGGTGGTGGTGCATCGGCACACTCGGCCGGCGGTGGAACACGAGGGTCATCGTCGTGCCCGGGCTGGCGCCGGTCACCTCGGGCCCGTACCGGCTTCTGCGTCACCCGAACTACGTCGCCGTCGTCGTCGAGGGAGTCGCCCTGCCTCTCGTGCACTCCGCGTGGCTCACCGCCGTCCTGTTCACCCTCGCCAATGCCGTCCTGCTGACCGTGAGGATCCGGGTCGAGGACGCGGCATTGTCCCTCCTGCCCCGGAGCACGGTCGATGCGTGACCTCCTGGTCGCCGGCGCGGGGCCGGTCGGCCTCGCGACTGCCCTGTATGCCGCGCGTGCCGGTCTCGACGTCGCGCTCGTCGAGCCGCGGGACGGGACGATCGACAAGGCCTGCGGCGAAGGGCTGATGCCGGGCGCCGTCGCCGCCCTGGCCTGGCTCGGAGTCGAGCCGGGCGGTCACCCGATCACCGGCATCCGCTACCTCGACCACAGTCGGTCCGCCGAGGCGACGTTCCGCCGAGGCCTCGGCCGTGGGGTGCGGCGCACCGCCCTGCACTCCGCGATGTCGGATGCCGCCTCGGCGGCCGGCGTGAAGACGTTCCATCGTGCCGTTCGCTCGATCGAGGACAGGGGCGAGCACCTGGTCGTGGACGATGAGCCGACCCGTCACCTCATCGCCGCAGACGGACTGCACTCCCCGGTCCGCCGACTGCTCGGCCTGGAGCGGCCTGCATCCGCGCCACGCCGTTACGGCCAGCGCTGCCACGTCGCGGTGGCGCCCTGGACCTCCATGGTGGAGGTCCACTGGTCGCCTGTCGGGGAGGCGTACGTCACCCCTGTCGCTGCCGACCTCGTCGGGGTCGCCGTGCTGAGCGACACGCGCCGCCCGCTGGAGGAGCTGCTCGGTGCCTTCCCCGGGCTGGCTCAGCGGTTGGAGGGTCCCGTGGTCTCGCGGGTGCGCGGCGCCGGACCTTTGCGCCAGCGCGCCCGACAACGGGTCGCGGGACGGGTGTTGCTGGTCGGTGACGCGGCCGGCTACGTGGACGCCCTCACGGGCGAGGGCATCGCCTTGGGGCTGGCCCAGGCCCGCGCCGCCGTGGCGGCGGTCGCCGCCGGCAGGCCCCAGGCGTACGAAGCGGAGTGGCGACGCCTCGGGTGGCGTTCACAGCTGCTCACCCAGGCGCTCCTGACGACGACTCGCCACCGTGCCGTGCGCGCCCGCGTGGTCCCAGCCGCCGCAGCCCTGCCACGAGTCTTCGGCGCCGCAGTCGACCAGCTGGCGCGGCCGGCCTGAGCATGTCCGAGCGGCAGCACGCCGGGACGGGCGACGCCGAAGGAGGCCGCGGCGTGGGCGACGACGTGGCTCGGCGCCAGGCGGCGACGGTCGTGCCGGCCCTGGTGCGGTCTGCTCATCCCGGGCCGGCCCTGGCCGTCGTCGTGCTGTCCCTGCTCGTCGGGGTGGCCGCTGGGCTCGAAGGGGGCCGACTCCTGCTCGTGGGCCTGGCGGTCCTCGCGGGGCAGCTCTCGGTGGGCTGGTCCAACGACCTCATCGACGAGGCGCGTGACCGGGCAGTCGGCCGCACCGACAAGCCGCTCGCAGCCGGCCAGGTGAGCAGCGCGACTGTTCGGGTCGCCTGTGGTTCGGCCCTCGTGGCCACCCTGGTGCTGTCCCTGGCCTGCGGTCTCGTCGCCGGCACCGTGCACCTGCTCTGTGTGGCATCGGCGTGGTCGTACAACACCGGGGTCAAGTCGACGGTCTGGTCCTGGGCGCCGTATGCCGCGTCGTTCGGTGGGCTCGTCGTCTTCGTCTCCCTGGCCGGGGAGCCCCCGCAGCTGCCGCCGTGGTGGGCGCCGGTCGCCGCGGCCCTGCTCGGTGTCGGCGCCCATCTCCTCAACGCCCTGCCGGACCTCGACGAGGACCGGGCGACGGGAGTCCGCGGGCTTCCGCACCGCATCGGGGCCCGCCTGCTGCCCGCTGTCGCGACCTCGGTCCTCGTTCTCGCGAGCGTGGTCGTCGCGGCGGGCACCGGCATCACCCGGGCGTCCTCGGTTGCTGCGCTCGTCCTCGTCGGACTCCTCGGCCTGGTCGCCCTCGTGGGCAGGGGGCGGCTGCCCTTCCTGGCGGCGGTCGGGATCGCGCTCACCGACGTCGTCCTCCTCGTGACGGCTGGGTGACGCCAGCCGGTGGAGTCGGCAGCCGTCGCACTCGTGGGGGAGAACCGGCACGGGAGTAGTCATTTCGGAGCATTGACCGGTGTGGGTGCCAGTCCTACCCTCAAAGAGCCGACCGGACGACGGTCGCCCGGTCCGCGTTGGAGACCTGATGCTCGGCGACCTCGAACCCGTTGCCACTCTCCCGTCGAAGGACATGCAGCAGTCTCGGCAGTTCTACGAAGGAGTCCTCGGACTCACGCCCTCGATGGAGGCACCGGACGGAAGCGTCATCTACCGCGCGGGTTCCGGAAGCTTCGGGGTCTATCCGTCGTCCTTCGCGGGCACCAACAAGGCCACCGCCTTGTCGTTCCAGGTCCCACCGGGACGATTCGACGACGAGGTGGCGGCCCTGCGGCAGAAGGGCCTGACGTTCCAGACGTTCGACGCCGAAGGGCTGAGCTGGGACGAGGGTGTCGCATCGGCCGGGGACGACTACCGCAGCGTGTGGTTCGACGACCCGGACGGCAACATCCTCAACGTGGTGGCCGGACCCTGGAGCTGACGGCGCCGACGCAGCGCTAGAGGTTGATCATGTGGCCGGCGATCCCCTCGACGGCCTCCTTGACCGACTCGGAGAGCGTCGGGTGGGCGAAGACGTTGCGCGAGACCTCGTCCGCCGTGAGGTCCCACTTCTGGGCGAGGGTGAGGACGGGGAGCAGCTCGGTCACGTCGGGCCCGATCATGTGCGCCCCGAGGATCTCGTTGTGGGTGGCGTCGGCGACGACCTTGACGAAGCCCACGGTGTCCGCGAGGCCCATGGCCTTTCCGTTGGCGGAGAACGGGAACTGTGCCGTCTTGACGTCGTAGCCGCGCTCGCGCGCCTGCTCCTCGGAGTAGCCGAACGAGCCGATCTGTGGGTGGCAGTACGTCGCCCTCGGAGCGAAGTCGTACGCGACGGGCATGGTGGGCGCACCCGCCAGTGTCTCCGCGGCCACGACACCCATGGACTCGGCGACGTGGGCCAGCATGAGCTTGGCCGTCGCATCGCCGATCGCGTAGACGTTGGGCACGTTGGTGCGGCAGTACTCGTCGATCGCGATGGCCCCGCGGTCGGTCAACGCGACTCCGGTGGACTCGAGCCCGTAGCCCTCGGTGCGCGGCGCGAAACCGATGGCCGACATGAACTTGTCCGCCTCCAGCACCTGCTGGCCGCCACCGGCCGCGGGTGAGACGGTCACCCGGACCCCTGAGCCGGTGTCCTCGACTCCCTCCACCTTGGTGCTCAACAGCACCTTCACCCCGAGCTTCTTGTAGTGCCGTGCAAGCTCCTTGGAGATGTCGGAATCCTCCGTCGGCACCATCCGGTCGAGGAACTCGACGATCGTCACGTCGACGCCGAAGTTCTTCATGACGTAGGCGAACTCCACGCCGATGGCACCCGACCCGGCGATGATGATCGACCCGGGAAGGTTCTCGTCGAGGATCTGCTCCTCGTAGGTGACGACGTTCGTTGACACCGAGACGCCGGGCAGCATCCGGGTGACCGCGCCAGGGGCGAGGATGAGGTGGTCGAAGGTCAGCTGGCGGCTGGACCCGTCGTTGAGTGCCACCTCCATGGACGTCGCCGAGGTGAGCGTCCCCCAGCCGTCGACCTCCTCGATCTTGTTCTTCTTCATGAGGAAGTGGACGCCCTTGACGATGCCCGCGGACACCTTGCGAGAGCGTGCGAACGTCGCACCGTAGCTCATCGTCACGTCGCCCTCGATGCCGAAGGTCGCCTTGTCGTGGGCGAGCGTGTGGGCCAGTGCGGCGTTCGCGATGAGGGCCTTGCTCGGAATGCAACCGACGTTGAGGCAGACGCCGCCCCAGTACTTCTTCTCGACGACCGCGACCTTCTTCCCGAGCTGGGAAGCGCGGATCGCCGCGACGTATCCGCCAGGACCAGCACCGAGCACCGCGACGTCGACATCAGCCATGGCGCCAGCCTATCCGCCGGCATGACGAGCCCTCAGCGCAGGTCACGCAGGGTCTCGTGGACCGCTCTTGCAACCGGTGCGGCAGTCGAGCCACCTGTCCCGCCCTGCGTCACGACCGCGGAGACGACCCACGTGGGACGGTGAGCCGGGGCGTACGACACGAACCAGGACGTGTCCCGCTTGCCCAGCACCTCCCCCGTGCCGGTCTTGCCGGCGACCGGCCAGTCCGACCCCATCCCGGAGAAGGCCGTGCGCCCCGTGCCCGACACCACCGCCTCGCGCAGCGCACTGCGGACGTAGGCCCCCACCTTCGGAGGCACCGGGGCCTTCCTGCGGAGGCCGGGGGCGACCTTCTGCGACCTGCCCGACACCGGGTCGACGAGCGAGGCACCGACGCGCGGGGTGACCACCGTCCCGCCGTTCGCGAAGGCGGCATACATGACCGCCATCTGGAGGGGGGTGACAGCGACGTCCCCCTGGCCGATGGCGAAGTTCGCCGCGTCACCGGCGCGGAACTGCCATCCGTCGACGCAGTCCTCCCGGGCGACGGTCTGGAGGTACGCCGCACGGCTGCGGTCGGTGATGTCCGGGTACCCGCTCTTCGCGCGGGCACAGGTGTCCTTCCGCGCCGCCTCCCAGCGCGCCCGCCGCCACTCCCGGTCGGGGATGCGTCCGGGGGCCTCGCCCGGAAGGTCGATTCCGGTCCGGCTGCCCAAGCCCAGCCCCTTGGTCACCTCGACGAACGGGTCGCGCACGCCGGCATCCGCCCGCAGGCCGCCGAGGGCCTTCCACGACTGGTCGGCGACCCGGTAGAAGACCGTGTCGCACGAGATGACGATGGCCCGGTGGAACGACATCGGGTCATGTGCCCGAGTCTCGTAGTTGTGGAACGCGCGGTTCCCGATCCGGTACGTCGCCGGGCACGGGTAGCGGCCGCCGAGAGGGTTCCCTGCCCGCACGGCCGCAGTCACCGAAGCCGGCTTGATGGTGCTGGCGGGCGCCAGCTCCACGCCGACCGCTCGAGAGAGCAGCGGCGTGCCGGCGCGAGGGTCGGTGAGTCCGGCATAGGCGTCGTCGGAGACGCCACCGTTCCAGACGTTCGGGTCGTATGCCGGCGCACTGGCGAGCGCCGCCACGGCGCCCGATCGGGCGTCGAGCACGACGACAGCGCCGGTGTCGGCGGGCCAGCCACGCTTCCGGGCGCCGGCCATCTCCGTGGCCAGTGCCTGCTCGGCCGCGGCCTGCACGGTGGCGTCCAGGGAGGTGACGAGGTCTCGCCCCGGGACTGGGTCGGTGCGCGACACGACGCCCGTGACGAGACCTCGGGGGTCCACGGCGACGACGGTCCGGCCCGGGGTGCCGCGCAGGACGTCGTCGTACTGCTGCTCCAGCCCGGCACGACCCACGAGGTCGTCGGCGGCGAGGTCACCCTGCCCCTCCACCTCGGTCTCCGTGACCTGGCCGAGGTAGCCCAAGGTGTGCGCGGCGTTCGCGTCGAGCGGCCGGGGGTAGGTGCGCAGTGGCCGGGACTCGACGGCCAGGCCGGGAAACCGCTCCGGCTGCTCGACGAGTGACAGGGCCTTCGTCGGGTCGACGTCCTCGGCCAGCGGCACAGGCACCTGCGGAGACCCCGCCCAGCACGCCGGTGCCGGCGGAGCACCCTCCTCCCCGCACAGCCAGGTGCGCCCCACGAGGTCGGCCGCGGGCACCCCCAGCACACCGGCCACCCGCCGGACGAGCGCCTCGCCTCGGTCCGGGCTCTCGCTGAGAACCCGCCGCTCGACGGTCACCACGGTGCTCGCGCGGTTGTCGGCGAGCGGACGGCCGAGCCGGTCGAGGATCCGGCCGCGCAGGGCCGGGACGACGATGGTCCGGGTGTCGACCGAGGACACGGCGGAGAAGTCGTCATGACCCAGCAGCTGCACCTGTCCCAGCCGCCCGACGAGGGCCCCGAAGGCGAGGACGACGAGCAGCACGACGGAGAGGAAACGACCGTGGTGGGTGCCTGGTCGACGGACTCGCCCGGACCGCGCTCTCACCCGTACCGCCGCGAGAACAGACCTCGGTCGGCCCGCACGAGGATCGGCACGAAGACCGCCGCCACCATGGTGGTCAGCAGACCGCCGAGACCGAGGTGGAGGAGGTCGACCTCAGCGTTCGTCGCCAGTGCGCGGGCCGCGACGGCTCCCTGCACGACCACGGCCGCCATGAGGGCGACGAGCCCCACGCGGTAGGCCGTGACCGGCCCCTCGCACCGGGCGCGCCCCGCGAGTGCCCCCGCCGCCGCGTAGGCGAAGGCCGTCAGACCCAGGATCGTGGCACCGGGAGGAGCCAGGTCCAGCAGCCAGCCGGCGGCGAGCCCGGCAGCCGCCCCCGCGACCGGCCCTCGGGTCAGCGCCCAGGCCACGACGAGCACGAGGAGGAGGTCGGGCGCCGGGCTGATCCGGCGGGCGCCGAGGGCGACGACGAGGAGGGCGGCGGCGAGGAGCGCCAGGCCCCGGACGACGGCGAGCGCGAGGGCCATCAGCCCGTTCCCGTGACGATCGGCCGGGGGCCGGTGCGTTCCTCGCCGAGGACCACCGCCACGACGTCGAGAGTCGCGGCCTCGACCGCCGGCTCGAGCGTGCCGACCGGGGCCAGGCGCCCTGACGTCGAGTCCGCGGAGCGCACAGTGCCGACGCGGATCCCGGGGACGAACGGTCGGCCACCGACGCTCCCGAGCGTCGTCACGGCGTCGCCCCTGGTCATGCTCCCTCTCTCGACGAGGGAGAGTGACAGCAGACCGGGCTGCGGCCGGGGGCCACCGGGTGCCGGAGCGGCCGCCGCCTCGCCGAGTACCCCGGCCGTGCCCACCCGCACGCCGACGACGAGGTCCGGGCTGCCCACCACGAGGACGTCGGCGGTCCAGGCAGTGACCGAGACCACCCGGCCCACCAACCCTCCGGCGGCGACCACCGTGCGATCCGGTTCGACTCCGTCCCTCGATCCCACGTCGATGGTCACCCGCTCAGGCCCTGACGGCCCCGAGCTGCCCACGGCGACGACCCGGCCGGTCACGAGGCGAGCGCCGGCCAACGCCGGGTCGGCCAGGAGCGCGCCCAGCTGCTGGCCTGTCGCCGCTTCTCGCTCGGCAGCAGCCAGCCGGGCCGTGAGGCGCGCCTGCTCGGCACTCGCCCGGGACAGGGCATCCTCTCCCGGGCCGAGCGCACGCTCGAGGGGCCCGAGGGCGCTCGCCGCCGCGTCCCGCACGGGATCCAGGTGCACCGCACCCGTGGACCCGAGCACGGCGACCACGGCAGTGGCACCCAGGGCCGCGCCGAGCACCCGCCGAGAGCGCGACCGCGGTGTGGCGCGAGGGGGAGGCGTGCGACGGACGTGCATCATCAGGGCCGGTGGTGGTCGACGAGGACGCGCTGGAGGGTGCCGAACTCCTCGATGCAGCGCCCCGCTCCTCGCGCCACGGCGTGGAGCGGGGCGTCCGCGGCACGCACCGGGACACCGAGCTCGTGGCTCAGCCGCTCGTCCAGCCCACGGAGCAGGGCACCGCCGCCGGTGAGGGCGATCCCGCGGTCGACGACGTCGCCGGCGAGCTCTGGTGGGCAGACGTCCAGCACGGTGCGGACGAGCTCGACGATCTGGAGGACCGGCGTCTCGATCGCCCGGCGGACCTCCGCCGACCCGATCGTCACGGTCTTCGGCAGACCGGTGACGAGGTCGCGACCACGCACCCGCTCACTCAGCTCCTCACGCAGCGGGAAGGCGGAGCCGGCACCGACCTTGAGGTCCTCGGCGCTGCGTTCACCGAGGAGCAGCGAGTACTCGCTCTTGACGTGGGCCAGCAGGGCCTCGTCGATCTCGTCGCCTCCGATCCGGACGGTGCGCGAGCACACCACGCCACCGAGGCTGAGGATCGCGACGTCGGTCGTGCCGCCACCGACGTCGACGACCATCGAGGCCCGTGTCTCCTCGACCGGGAGCCCCGCTCCGATCGCGGCCGCCATCGTCTCCTCGATGACGTATACGCGGCGAGCGCCGGAGCGGAGGGTGGCGTCCTCCAGGGCACGGCGCTCGACGCCGGTGATGTCGCTCGGGACGCACACGACGACCCGGGGGCGGACGAGGCGGGAGGGGGCCACCCGGTCGACGAACCAACGGATCATCCGCTCCGTGACGTCGGCGTCGGAGATGACGCCGTCACGGAGGGGACGGACGGCGGTCACCGACTCCGGCGTGCGGCCGAGCATCTCCTTCGCACGGCTGCCGGCCGCCAGCAGCTGGCTCGTCCCTGTCCGGACCGCCACGACCGACGGCTCGTCGAGCACGACCCCGCGGCCACGCTCGTAGATCACCGTGTTGGCGGTCCCGAGGTCGATGGCGAGGTCCCTGCCGCGGATCCACCCGGACGACCAGCCGCTCATGCCAGCAGGCTAGGTCGGTGGGGTGGACCAGGCCCGGATGCCGCGCCGTGCGACGTCGCTCAGAGCTCGGGGAACCAGAGACCGATCTCCCGTGCGGCCGACTCCGGGGAGTCGGAACCATGGACGATGTTCTGCTGGACGGGTGCGCCCCAGTCCCGGCCGAGGTCGCCCCTGATCGTGCCCGGCAGGGCCGTGGTGGGGTCCGTGGCGCCGGCGAGAGCCCGGAATCCCTCGATGCACCGCTCGCCCTCGATGACCGCCGCCGCGACGGCACCCGACGCCATGAAGTCGACGAGGGGCTCGAAGAACGGCTTCCCCTGGTGCTCCCCGTAGTGGGAGTGGAGGCTCTCGACGTGAGGGGTCATCACCTTCAGGGCGACGAGGCGGTAGCCCTTCGCCTCGATCCGGCGCAGCACCTCCCCGGTGAGGCCCCGGGCGAAGCCGTCGGGCTTGACGAGGACGAGTGAGCGTTCGGTGGTCACCCGACCACCCTAGTCACCGGTGGGAGCGGCCTCGGCGCCGCCGGTGACGGGGTCCGGCGCCGTCGTGGCGCCGTCCCGCTCCCGCTCGGCGACGATGGCATCGACCCTCATCCCCTGCACGAGGAGCAGCACCCACAGGGCGGAGAACACGAGAGCGACGCCGACCATGGCGGTGACGAGTGCCGCACTCGCCCAGGTCAGCACCTGCACGACCCAGCCGGCCGTGATGCCGTACGGACGGCGCATGAGGCCCGACGCGACCAGCGCCAGCAGGGCGAGCCCGAGCCCCACCCAGAACAGCCGTTGGCCCTCATCAGGCCGTCCGGCGGCGATGGCGTTGCCCCGGGCGACGAGGGCGAAGAACGAGAGGATGACGGACTGGCCCAACAGGGCCAACGCGAGCAGCCGGTGGGTGAACTTCCCCTGCCTTCCGTAGAGCGGCAGCCGCCTCACGCGCCGCTCTTCCACCGGTGCGTCTCCACGGCGGCCTTGGACTCATTGGGGCCGGCGCCCGTGGCCGCCCGGTAGTGCCGGATCGCGCCCACGAGCTCTCCGCGCGCCAGAGCGGCGTCGATGGTGTTCCGTACCTCGGGGGCCAGATCCTCGACGGGGGTGAACGTCGTGCCGGTCGTGCCGCGGCTCGCCCGGTACGACGTCACGACCCACCAGACGAGCACCGCGAGGGCGAGAATGAGGATCAGCCGGAGGAACGGACTCATGCAGCAAGCGTATGCCGCAGGCGGCTGGTCGCCGATCGGTGCCGGTCGAGCGGCCGGCTGCTGGCTCTGGCTCTCTGGTCTGATGTGGAGGTGACGTCGTCCTCAGTGCTCGACCCCCGACTTCTGCGGCGCACCGTGCTCCTCGTCGCGGGGCTGAACCTCGGGTATGCCGGGATCGAGATGGTCGTGGCCGTCGCCATCGGCTCGGTGTCGCTCCTCGCCGACTCGGTCGACTTCCTCGAGGACACGGCGATCAACCTCCTCATCGCGCTGGCGCTCGGTTGGCCGCTGGCGCGCCGCGCCGTCGCCGGGCACGCCATGGCGATCATCATCCTCGTCCCGGCGCTGGTCGCCGCATGGCAGGCGGTGAGCAAGGCCTTCGACCCCACGGCACCCGATGTCCCGGCACTGCTCCTCACCGCTGGTGGCGCCGCCGCGGTCAACGCCGTGTGCGCCGTCCTCCTCGTGAGGGTCCGGCACCACGGTGGCTCGCTCACCGGCGCGGCCTACCTGTCTGCCCGAGCCGACGTCGCCGTGAACCTTGCGATCATCGTCATGGCGCTCGTCACCTCCTGGACCGGCTCGGGCTGGCCCGACATCGTCCTGGGCAGCGTCATCGTCGTCGTCAACGTGGGGGCGGCCCGCCAGGTCTGGATGCTCGCCGGGGAGGAACGCCTCGCCGCCAGGGCCCTGGCCGGAGAGGACCTCGACGACTGAGCCGCGGGCCAAGGTCCGGGATGCCGCGCGGCCGAGCCCAGCTCGTCGTCAGACGGAGGTCGTGCCGAGGAGCATCCTCACCTCGGCGGCGGTCACGACGGACCCGGTGGCGAGCACCCCGCCACTGACGCCACCGCCGGCATCCGCCATGCCGGCCGCCAGGTCGAGGGCGTCGGGGAGCTCGTCCACGACGGTGACCCGGTGCTCACCGAAGATCTCCGACGCGATCTCCCCCAGCTGCCGCGGCGTCATCGCGCGTGGCGACGTCGTGCGCGTCACGACGACCTCGTCGAGCACGGGCTCGAGCGTCTCGAGGATCTGCGCGGCGTCCTTGTCCCTCATGACCGCGACCACGCCGACGAGCCGGGCGAAGGTGAACGAGTCGGCCATCGCCTCGCGCAGCGCCCGCGCACCCGCGGGGTTGTGCGCGGCGTCGACGAGCACGGTGGGGCTCCGGCGCACGATCTCGAGCCGACCCGGCGACTCGACGGCGGCGAGCCCGGCCCGGACCACCTCGATGTCGAGTGCCTGCTCGCCGCCCCCGAGGAAGGCCTCCACGGCGGCGAGGGCGACCGCGGCGTTCTGCGCCTGGTGGCTGCCGTGCAGCGGCAGGAAGAGGTCCTCATAGTCCCCTGCGAGTCCGCGAACTGAGATCTGCTGGCCGCCGACCGCGGTGTCACGAGCGGTGACGCCGAAGTCGGTGCCCTCCACGACGAGGCGGGCGCCGACCTCGTTCACCCGGTCGACGATCACCTCGGCGGCATCCGACTCGAGCTGGAGGCCGGACACCGTGATGGCGTCGGCCGTGATGATCCCCGACTTCTCGGTGGCGATCTCGGCGACGGTGTCGCCGAGGAAGTGCGTGTGGTCGATCGCGATGGGGGTCACCACCGACACGGTGGCGTCGACGACGTTGGTCGCGTCCCAGGACCCGCCCATTCCGACCTCGACGACGGCGACGTCGACGGGAAGGTCCGCGAAGGCGGCGTAGGCGACTGCGGCGAGGACCTCGAAGTACGTCATCGGTGGCCCGCCGTCCAGAATGGAGCGGGCGTCGATCATTTCCACGAACGGGATGACCTCGTCGTACGCCGCCAGGAAGCGCTCCGGCTCGATCGACCGGCCTCCGATCGCGATCCGCTCGAGCATCGAGTGCAGGTGCGGCGACGTGAAACGGCCCGTCTTCAGGCCGATCTCGCGCAAGAGCGACTCCACGATGCGGGCGGTGCTCGTCTTTCCGTTCGTGCCCGTGATGTGCACGACGGGGAAGGTGTGCTGAGGGTCGCCGAGCAGCTCCATCACGGCCCGGATCCGGTCCAGGGACGGCTCGAGGTCGTGCTCCGGCGCACGGGAGAGGATGGAGGCCTCCACATCCCGCATCCGCCGGCTGACCTCGAGCTGGTGTGCCGCCTCGCGCTGGACGCCGTCGGGTGCAGGACTCACCGGCCCAGTCTGCCCCACTGCCGAGCGGCCGGAGCGCACGCGCTGATCCGATGAACCGTGTAGGTCGCTCCCGCTCAAGGCCGACTGCTCCCGTGATCAGGAGTCCGACGACAGGCGCCCTTGCTTACGTCCTCCAGGCAGCCGGCCGCCCGACCACCAGCCGGGATGGGCGCCATGCGACCGGACATTCCGATGAGCACCAGCCCTCGAGGCCGCGTCACACCGCCCGCTTGACGCGCCCGCCGGAAGTCTCGTCCGGCAGCGACGACAGGATGCCGATGACCGCTGAGTGGGCTGTGTCGAACGTAGGCGGAGCCCTCGAGCGACCCCGTGTGCAATCACGGTTCATCGCGTCGGGCAGGGCAGACCTTGCACGGGCGGACGCAGCGCGCCCTGTCTCGGCGCGCGCTGGCCCGGCACGCGCGGACCCGGCCGACCCGACGCGAGCCGCAGCATCGCGGCACCCGGACGCACGAGTGAACGCCTTTACAGCGTTGTTGCAACGATGGAGACTGCCGCATGCGTTTCGTCACCGCCACGGTCGCCGCGGCATGCCTGGTGCTGTCTGGTTGTGCTGGTGACGATCCAGCGGCCGCCCCCCAGGACGGCGCTGACGAGGCGGCGGTGGTGAATCCGGTCATCGAGACCGACTTCGCCGACCCCGACGTCGTCGTGACGGCCGAAGGTCTCGTCGCGTACGCCACCGGGGTGCCTGGCAGCAGCGCCATCCAGGTGACCGAGTCCGGCGACGACCCTGACACCTGGTCCGATCCGGCCGATGCTCTCCCCGAGCGTCCGGACTGGCAGGCGCTTCAGGAAGGTCTGACCTGGGCGCCCGACGTCATGGAGCGCGACGGCACCTGGTGGATGTACTACGTCGCGCGCGACAGCGACTCGGGTCATCAGTGCCTCTCGCGCGCAGCCGGGCAGGCGCCCACTGGTCCGTTCGTGGACGACAGCGACAAGCCGTTCCTGTGCCAGCACGACCTCGGCGGCTCCATCGACCCGGAGGTGTTCGCCGACGACGACGGTTCTCTGTGGTTGTACTGGAAGAACGACGGCAACGCGATCGGCGTCGACACCACGATCTGGGTCCAGCGGCTGGACGACGACGGCGTCACCTTGCTCGGCAAGCCCCAAGACACCGGGCTGCGTCAGACCCACGCCTGGCAGGGCGCGCTCGTCGAGGCCCCCGCGGTCATCCGCCGCGGCGAGACCTACGTGATGTTCTACTCCGCCAACGACTACGGCTCGGCCGACTACGCCATGGGCTATGCCATCGCCTCGTCGCCCCAGGGGCCGTTCGTCGACCAGTCGCCAGAGCCCTGGGTGAGCTCGACCCCGGAGGCGGCCGGCCCGGGTGGGCAGGCCGTCGTGACCCTCGGCGAGGACACCTGGCTGGCCTACCACGCGTGGGATCCCGACAAGGTCGGCTACGCCGCCGGCGGCGAACGCTCGATGTGGCTGGACCGGATCCGGTGGGACGGCGACGTGCCCGTTCTCGAGGGACCGTCGGCCACACCGGTGGCCGTCCCGGCCGGCTGACGTGGCGCACGTCTTTCGGGACTGGCCGGTCTGCGAGGTCCAAACGGGTGACCTACTCCGGTGGGCAGATTCGCGCTCATGCCGCGACGGGTCGCTGTCGGACCGGATTGCCCACAGCTGGCTGAACGGCCAGTCCTCCGGCTCCCCGCCCCACCCGTCGGGCGCGTGTCTGTAGGCAAGCTCCCGCGTGACCGCGCGACCACGTGCGCGAACGCCCCTCAGTGCTTCGTGACCCGCACACGTGCCCGGTGGCCCTCGCCCACGACGACCTCGCTCACACCGTCCTCGGAAGGCTCGAGCGCGTCGAGGTCAGGTGCGACCGACAGGGTCACGGCGAGCGTCTCGCGGGTGACGAGGTCACGATGGGCGAGCACCGCGCGGTTCACGAAGTCGGCACCGGTGATCTCCAGGGAGATGCGGTCCGACACCTCGAGAGCAGCCTGCCGCCGTGCCTGCTGCACGGCTCGGACGATGTCGCGTGCGGCACCCTCCAGCTCGAGCTCCGGCGAGACGTCGGTGTCGAGGACGACGAAACCGCCGCCCGGCAGCATCGCCGTGGCGTGGGACCCGCCCTGCTCCTCGTCGACGACCGTCTCGAGCGTGTACTCCCCCTCGACGAGCGGCAACCCCGCGGACACCACCGTCCCGTCCTCGGCGACGGACCAGTCTCCGCTCTTGCTGCCCTTGATGGCCGCCTGGACGTCCCGGCCCAGCCTCGGGCCCGCGGCACGGGCGTGGACGACCAGCCGCGACCTGATGCCGAAGTCCGACTCGTGCGCCTCACGCACGTCCAGCAGGGTGACGGTCTTGACGTTCAGCTCGTCCGCGACGATCGAGGTGAACGGCTCCAGTCCGGCCGGGTCGGGCGTGACGACGGTCAGCGTGGCCAGCGGCAGACGCACTCGGAGCCCCTCCGCCTTGCGCAGCGACGATGCCGTGGAGCACACCGCCCGGACCTGGTCCATGGCGGCGACGAGGGCGTCGTCAGCCGGCAACAGGGCCGCATCCGGCCAGTCCTCCAGGTGCACGGAGCGGCCGCCCGTCAGCCCCCGCCAGATCTCCTCGGTGACGAGCGGCAGGAGTGGGGCCGCCACCCGGGTGAGGACCTCGAGCGTGGTGGAGAGCGTGTCGAACGCCGCGTGAGCAGTGGAGACCTCGCCTGCACTCGTCTCGGTGTCCCAGAACCGCTGTCGGGAGCGTCGGATGTACCAGTTCGTCAGGGCATCCACGAACTGGCGCACCGCTTCGCAGGCACCCGGGATGTCGTAGACGTCCATCTGCCCCTGCACCGTCTGGACGAGAACGCGCAGCTTGGCGAGGAGGTAGCGGTCGAGCGGGTCCGTCGAGTCGGTCGACCACCGTGCCGCGTAGCCGGCGCCGCCGTGCATGGCGTTGGCGTAGAGGGAGAAGAAGTACCAGCTGTTCCACAGGGGGATCAGCACCTGGCGAACACCCTCGCGGATGCTCTCCTCGGTCACCGAGATGTTGCCTCCACGCAGGATCGAGGAGGACATGAGGAACCACCGCATCGCGTCGGCACCGTCGCGGCTGAACACCTCGTTGACGTCGGGGTAGTTGCGCAGCGACTTGCTCATCTTCTGGCCGTCGCTCCCGAGGACGATGCCGTGGCTGAGGCACGACGAGAAGGCGGGACGGTCGAAGAGCGCCGTCGCGAGCACATGGAGCGTGTAGAACCACCCGCGGGTCTGGCCGATGTACTCGACGATGAAGTCGCCCGGGAAGTGGTGCTCGAACCAGTCCGCGTTCTCGAACGGGTAGTGCACCTGAGCGAACGACATGGAGCCGGAGTCGAACCAGACGTCGAGGACGTCCTCGACCCGGCGCATCGTCGAGTTGCCGGTCGGGTCGTCGGGGTTCGGCCGGGTGAGGTGGTCGACGAACGGCCGGTGGAGGTCCGGCTCGCCACGCTCGTTGCGCGGAAGCCGACCGAAGTCGCGCTCGAGCTCGTCGAAGGAGCCGTAGACGTCGATCCGTGGGTGTGCCGGGTCGTCGGAGCGCCACACGGGAATGGGGCTCCCCCAGAACCGGTTCCGCGAGATGGACCAGTCCCGGGCGTTCTCGAGCCACTTGCCGAACTGTCCGTCCTTGACGTGCTCGGGCACCCACGTGATCTCCGAGTTCAGCTCGACCATCCGGTCCTTGAACTTCGTCACCTCCACGAACCAGGAGGAGACCGCCATGTAGATGAGGGGCTCGCGGCATCGCCAGCAGTGGGGGTAGGAGTGGTCGTACGTCTCGCGGCGCAGGAGCACGGTCCCCTCGGTCACGGCCCCGCGACCACCCTCGCCGCGGGTCGCCGACGTGAGGTGTCCGATGATGACGGGGTTCGCGTCGAACACGTGCAGACCCTCGTAGTCGGCGACAGGGAAGGTGAAGCGGCCGTCGGGACCCACGGGGACGACCGGCTGGATGCCGTACTGGTCGGTGAGCTGCTTGTCCTCCTCACCGAACGCCGGCGCGATGTGGACGATCCCCGTGCCGTCGTCCGTCGTCACGTAGTCGGCCGGCAGCACGACGTGCGACTTGGCGTGGCCCTGGTAGTACGAGAACGGCGGTGTGTAGGCGCGACCGAGGAGATCCCGGCCCTTCAGCCGCTGGACGATCCGGTCCGCGGCGTCGTCGCCGAGCTCCCGGGCGTAGGCCGCCAGCCGACCCTCGGCGAGGACGTAGCGCTCGGTGCTCCCCGAGAACTCCGACTCCACGACGACGTAGTCCACGTCGGGCCCGACGGCCATGGCGAGGTTGCTCGGCAGGGTCCACGGCGTGGTCGTCCAGATCAGCGCCAGCTCGCCCGTCTCGAGGCGGTGGCCCACGGTGACGGCGGGGTCCTGACGGTTCTGGTAGACCTCCTCGTCCATCCGCAGCTCGTGGTTGGACAGCGGGGTCTGGTCGTTCCAGCAGTACGGGAGGCAGCGGAAGCCCTCGTACACGAGGCCCTTGTCGTACAAGGTCTTGAACGCCCACAGCACGGACTCCATGAAGTCGGGGTTCAGCGTCTTGTAGTCGTTGTCGAAGTCCACCCACCGCGCCTGCCGGGTGACGTACTCGCGCCACTCGTCCGTGTACTTCATCACCGAGTCGCGACACTTGGCGTTGAAGGTCTCGATGCCGAGCTCGAGGATCTCCTCCTTGGTCTTGATGCCGAGCTGGCTCATCGCCTCGAGCTCGGCAGGCAGGCCGTGCGTGTCCCATCCGAACCGGCGCTCGACCCGGCGTCCACGCATCGTCTCGTACCGGGGCACGATGTCCTTGACGTAGCCGGTGAGCAGGTGGCCGTAGTGCGGCAGGCCGTTCGCGAACGGCGGCCCGTCGTAGAAGACGAACTCGTTCGCGCCGTCCTCCCCGGTCGGCCGGTTCGCGACCGACGCGGCGAAGGTGTCGTCTGCCGCCCACCGGGCGAGCACGGCATCCTCGATCTGAGGGAACCGCGGACTGGCCGGCACGCCGAACGCCGCGCCGGTGTGCTCACCGGTCGTGGACACCTTGGGGTACGTCATCGTGCTGCTCCTGCGGGTCGTCGACTCGTCACTGCCGGGACGAGGACGACGGCACGTGAACGGCATCGCGTATGCCGGCCGCGCACCACCGCGGTACCACCTCGCTTGCCGCCGAGGCGGCCGCTCTTGCACCAGGTCGTGACGTGACCCCGACGTCCGGTTCTAGTGAGCACCACAGCCTGAGCAGTGGTCCCGTTCTTCCGGAGGCTCGCCGCTGATGACGGCTCGAACGCCTGTGTCGGGAGTCTACCGGCGACCACCGGGTCGACTCCACCCACGATGCGGCCGGTCAGGGGTTGCACGCGCGGAGGTGTCGCGGGGTAGAGTCGCCGCGTCGCCCTCAGGGCGGCACCACACGCACCTGTTCGGGGGAAGCCGGTCCAAGTCCGGCACTGTCCCGCAGCCGTGGGTCACGACCTGGCGTCGTGGCGAGTCGGAATGCCCGGCAGGTGCGAGCGGCTCCAGTTCACCCGTCGAGGAATGCGGGACGGAGCCCGAGTGCCGGGCTCTCCCGGTGGTTCGGGCCTCACGTCATGAACCGCTCGGAGAGGCACACATGACCATCACCACGACCACCCGCGGCGTGCTGCTGCGTCGAGCCGGGACCCTGCTCGTCGCCGCGACACTCGCCGGCGCACCGGCCGCGAGCGCCTTCGCCGACCCGACCGACCCGGCGACGCCGACCTCGACCGCATCCGCGGCTTCTTCGCCCAGTGCGCCGGCGGAGCCCAGCCCCGATCCGTCGTCGCCCACGCCCTCGCCGTCGCCGTCGGTTCCGGCGCCGACCGCCCCGAGCCCGTCGGCGAGCGCCACCGCGACGACGCTGGCGCCGGGGGGCGACCACCGCCTCGCCGGGGCGTCAGACACCACCCTGCTCGCGGCGACCGGGACGGCCGCCCCCCAGACGGTCGCGGCGGCCGACTTCGTGGCTCGTACCCTGGCGGCCGGCGACGACCACTACGTCTACCCGGACAGCACCTACTTCGACGGCGGCAACACCATCGACGCGATCATCGCCCTTGCCGGCTCGGGCACGGGTGCCACACAGGCGGCGGAGTCGCTTCAGTACCTCGAAGACAACCTCGACGTCTACGTCGGCTCGGGAGGCGAGGCATACGCCGGCCCCATAGCGAAGACGCTCCTCGCCGTGGTCGTCGCGGGCGGCGACCCGACGAGCTTCGGCGGGGTCGACCTCGTCGCCGACCTGGAGGCGCTGGAGACTGAGGGTCGCTTCAGTGACGCCTCCGCCTACGGGGACTACTCCAACACCATCGGACAGTCGCTGGCCCTGATCGCGCTCGTCCGGGCGGGGCAGACCGTGAGCACCGCCTCGGTGGACGTCCTCCTCGACCAGCAGTGCGCCGACGGCGGTTTCCGCGGCGCCCTCGACGGGGACGCCTGTGTCAGCGACCCGGACGCGACCGCCTTCGCCGCCCAGGCGCTCATCGCTGCCGGCTCCACAGCAGCCGCGGAGGAGGCCGTGACCTGGCTCGCGGCTGCGCAGGCCGACGACGGCTCGCTCGAGAGCGCGGACGGCATCCCCAACGCCAACACGACCGGGGTCGCGGCGCAAGCCTTCGCCGCCGCAGGTCGCGACGCCGAGCTGGCCGCGGCACAGGGGTTCCTCGCGTCACTCCAGTACGGCTGTGCGGCACCCGCGGCCGTGCGCGGTGGGCTGGCGTTCTCCGCCTCCACCCGCTCCACCACGGAGGTCACGGACAGCGACCTGCGCGCGACGCCGCAGGCCACCTTGGGCCTCTCCGGGAAGTCCCTGCTGAGTGCCACCCTCGCCGGCGCCGCTGAGACCACGACCGGGCTCGAGTGCGCCGGCACGAGCAGCCCGACGCCGTCCACCACCTCGTCCGCTCCGACCCAGCCGGCCGCGACGGAGACGCCGACCTCCGGATCAGTCGCGGGCGGAGCCGGCAGACCCGGCGCAGGCGTCCCCACCGGTTCCCTCGCCCAGACGGGCAGCGACCTGCTCCTTCCGCTCGGGCTCGGCATCGTGCTCGTGCTCGTGGGTGGTCTTGCCGTCTGGGCCACGTCACGACGCCGGGGGGCACACGCCTGATGCGTGGCTCCGAACCCGGCCTTCTGCGCCACCTGACGGGCGCCGCCGCCGCCTCCGGCCTGGCCCTCGCCGGGCTGGTCATGACGTCGGCGCCCGCGAGCGCCGCGGCCTGCTCGGGCACCTCCGGCGTCACCGTGGTCGTCGACACCGGGAGTTCGGTGAACACCCGGTGCGCTGCGGGGGACCCCGCCTCCGCGCTCAAGGCACTGACCGCAGCCGGCTTCTCGGTCACCTATCCGCAGCAGTATCCGGGCAGCGTCGTGTGCCGGATCAACGGGTTCCCGGCGTCGGACCCGTGCGTCCGCATGCCCCCGGCGGACGCCTACTGGGCCTTCTTCCATGCGACGCGTGGTGGAGGCTGGACCTACAGCTCGAGCGGGGTCTCCAGCTACGACCCCCGGCCCGGAACGGTCGTCGGGTTCCGTTTCGGCGCGGGTCAGCAGCCGCGCGTCGCCCCACCCGAACCGACGGCCACGACTGCTCCGGCGGTCACGACCACGAAGCCGCAACCCACGTCGGCGCCCCGGACGACCTCCGCACGTGAGGTGACGAGTGCACCTCGAAGCACCTCGTCCGGTGCCGCGGCGACCGCGCCCGCACCGGGCGTGACCCCCTCCGTTCCACCGTCGCCCACGCCAACCGCCTCGAGATCCGCGTCGGCGTCCGCCTCACCGTCCGGCCCGGCGACCCCGACGGCGACCCCTTCGGTCACCGCCTCGACGAGCGCGACCCGGCTCGCCGCGGCACCGACCGCCGAGCCGGACGACGGCTCGCCCGGCGTGGGCACCCTGGTCGCTGCTGCCGCCCTCCTCGCCCTCGTCGGCGGCGGGGCCGGCTGGACCGCGTGGAAGCGCCGCGCCTGACGCCATGATGGTCCGATGAGGTCCACCCTCCCGCGCGCGGTGCACCCCGCGGCGTGGTGGGGGTGGGCCATCGGCATGGCGGTCGCGGTCAGCACGACGACGAACCCCGTCCTGCTCCTCCTGGCCCTGTGCGTGGTGGCCCTGGTCGTCGCCGCCCGCCGCGGGACCTCGCCGTGGGCGAGGGCGTTCCGGTTGTACCTCTGGCTCGGCCTCGCCATCGTCGTCGCGCGGGTCGTGCTGCACGTGCTGGTGGGCCTGAAGTTCGGGGAGATCGTGGTCCTCCGGCTCCCCGAGGTGACTCTCCCGTCGTGGGCGGCCGGCATCCAGGTCGGCGGGACGGTCTACCTCGAAGGTCTGCTGGCCGCCGCCCTCGCCGGTCTGCGTCTCGCGGTCATGATCGCCTGCATCGGTGCCGCCAACGCGCTCGCGAACCCGAAACGGCTGTTGCGCGCCCTTCCCGGCGCCCTCCACGAGATCGGTTCGGCCGTGGTGGTGTCGGTGTCGGTCGCCCCCCAGCTCGCGGAGAGCGTGCAGCGGGTCCTGCGGGCGCGACAGCTTCGCGGTGACACGACGCGTGGGCTCCGCGCCGTCCCCACCGTCGCTCTGCCGGTGCTCGAGGACACCCTCGAGCGGTCCCTGCTCCTCGCCGCGGCGATGGACTCCCGTGGGTACGGCCGGACCGACCACGTGCCCGGGGGACACCGGCTCGTCACGGGTGCGGTGACCCTCGGGGGTCTCCTCGCCAGTGCCGTCGGCATCTACGGCGTTCTCGACGCGACGACGCCGGCCGCCATGGGCACCCCGACCCTCCTCGCCGGCCTGGCCCTCTCCGGCCTGGGCCTCTGGCTCGGCGGGCGGCACGTGCCGCGGACGACGTACCGGCCCGACCCGTGGCGTGGCGCGGAGTGGCTCACGGTCGGTTGCGGGGTGGTCGCCGCCGCCACCCTCGTGACCGTGTCTCGCACGACGCCCGAGCTGCTCGTGATGCCCCTCACCCCGCTGGCCGTGCCGCCCCTCCCCATGGCACCGGTCGTCGGGCTGCTCGTCGGAGCGCTGCCGGCATACCTCACCCCCGCACCGCCGCGGCCGGCGGCGCGAGCGGCGCACCGGGGTGCCCGGGACCGGGTGGTCGTCCGTGGCTGACCACGCGGTCTCTCTGGAGCGAGTGTCGGTCACCCTCCCGGGGGCCGACGGACCGGTGCTGCGTGAGGTCGACCTCACCGTCGAGGAGGGCGAGCTCGCGCTCGTCGTCGGACGCACAGGGTCCGGCAAGTCGACCTTGCTCGGTGCGATGTGTGCCCGGGTGCCGCACTTCACCGGGGGCGTCCTCACCGGACACGTCCTCCTCCATGGGCGCGACACCCGCGACCACCGTCCGCGCGACCTCGCCGACGTCGTCGGTGTCGTGGGGCAGGACCCCGCTGCGGGGTTCGTGACCGACACGGTCGAGGAGGAGCTCGCCTACGGAATGGAGCAGCTGGGGCTACCCGGCACGACGATGCGAAAACGGGTCGAGGAGACCCTGGACCTCCTCGGCATCGCCGAGCTGCGCGACGCGCCGCTGCGCGACCTGTCGGGTGGGCAACAGCAGCGTGTCGCCATCGGGTCGGTGCTGACAGCGCACCCCCGGGTGCTCCTGCTCGACGAGCCGACCTCCGCCCTCGACCCGACCGGCGCGGAGGAGGTGCTCGCGACCATCACCCGGCTCGTCCACGACCTCGCCGTCACCGTCGTCGTCGCCGAGCACCGCGTCGAACGGGTGCTCCACTACGCCGACCGGGTCGTCCACGTCGCCCGGGACGGCTCGGTGCGCTCGGGGACGCCGGCTGGTCTCATGGTCGAGAGTGACATCACGTCCCCTGTCGTCGAGCTGGGCCGGTATGCCGGGTGGTCTCCGCTGCCGCTGTCGGTGCGCGATGCGCGCCGGGCGGCTCGCGACCTGCGGGCTGACCTCGTCGGGACGCTCGAGAGGTCGTCGCCCGCGGACCGGCCGGCGGCCGGACAGCGCCGCCGTCGCGGCCACGTCGCCCCGCAGGGGCGCCTGCTGTCTGCCCGGGGTGTCGTCGTCCGTCACCCCGGGGACGTCGTCGCGGTCGCGGGCGTCGACCTCGACCTGTTCCCCTCGGAGGTCACCGCAGTCATGGGGCGCAACGGGTCCGGGAAGTCCTCTCTCCTCTGGGCACTCCAGGGAAGCGGAACGCTGAGCGGCGGGACGGTCCAGGTCGTGCCCCCGGCGACCCGGGCCTCGACACCCGGGACGGCCGGCTCGGGTGGAGCCGGAGGCACGGCATCCGACACCGTCGAGCCCCGCGTCCTCGCGGCCGGTGAGCGGCGCGCGCTCGTCGGGCTGGTGCCGCAGTCGGCCGCGGACCTGCTGTACCTCGACACGGTGGGTGCAGAGTGTCACCAAGCGGACAGTGAGAGCGGGAGGCTGCCGGGCACGTGCGCCGACCTGCTCGGCGAGATGGCCCCCGGAATCGTGGCGGACCAGCACCCACGCGACCTCTCCGAGGGACAGAAGCTCGCCCTCGTCCTCGCGGTCCAGCTGACCGCGGACCCCCCGGTGCTGCTGCTCGACGAGCCGACTCGAGGCCTCGACCCGACGGCGAAGGCCGCGCTGAGCCGGCTCCTGCGCGGCCTCGCGGCGCGCGGTCGGTCGATCGTCGTGTCGACGCACGACGTCGAGTTCGTCGCGCAGTGCTCCGACCGCGTGGTCGTGCTGGCGGCGGGTGAGGTGGTTGCGGACGGCCCGACCGCCGACGTCATCACGTCCTCCCCGGCTTTCGCCCCGCAGGTGTCCAAGGTGACGGGCCCCGGCCCTTGGCTGACGGTCGCAGACGTGCGGGCCGCCCTCGAGGGGGTGCCCGCGTGAGCGAGCGCAGCGACGGCGACGCCGGTTCGCCGGGTCGACGTCGTCGGACCCGGGTGCTCGCCCTGCGGCCGCGCTCCGCGGCAGCGGTCGGGCTGGTCAGCGCCGCTGGCCTGGTGGCGTTCTGCTGGCCGCTCCTCGTGTCACCCGCGTCCGGACTCGCCCACGGGGGCGACGCACCCCTGGTCTTCGCGCTCATCCTCCCCCTGCTGCTCGCCGTCGTCCTCGCCGAGATCAGCGAAGGGGGGATGGACGTCAAGGCCGTCGCGATGCTCGGGGTCCTGGCGGCGGTCGGCGCCGCGCTCCGGCCCCTCGGCGCCGGCACTGCCGGTCTCGAGACGGTGTTCTTCCTCCTCGTCCTGGGCGGGCGGGTCTTCGGCGCCGGCTTCGGGTTCGTGCTCGGAGCGGTGACCCTGTTCGCCTCAGCACTCGTCACCGGTGGTGTCGGGCCGTGGCTGCCGTTCCAGATGCTCGGGGCGGCATGGGTCGGCTGGGGCGCGGGTCTCCTGCCACCGGCACGCGGGCGGGCCGAGGTGCTGCTCCTCGCCGCGTACGGCGCCCTGGCCGGACTGGGCTACGGGCTCCTGCTCAACCTGTCGTTCTGGCCGTTCGCGACCGGGCTGGCCAGCGAGCTGTCCTTCGTGCCCGGCGCTCCGCTGCTGGACAACCTCCACCGGTTCCTCGTCTTCACCCTCGCCACCAGTCTCGGATGGGACATCGGCCGGGCGGTGACGACCGGGGTGCTCGTGCTCGTCACCGGTCGTGCGGTCCTGGGAGCGCTGCGCCGGGCCGCTCGACGAGCGGCGTTCGAGGAGCCGGTCCAGTTCGAGACGGCCGACGTGGCACCATCGTCGCCATGAGTCCCCTCGAGCTGGACCGAGACCCCGCCTGGCTGAGCCGCGAGGACCTCGACGCGGCCCGGGAGAGGCTGCCGATCCTCTACGTGGATGCCGTCCCGGTGCGGGTGGACGAGCGCGGCTCCGTCACCGCCGTCGGGGTGCTGCTGCGGCTCGCAGCCGAGGGAACCGTGAGCCGTGAGCTCGTGTCGGGCCGGGTCCTGCACCACGAGCGGGTCCGCGATGCCCTGCTGCGCCACATCGAGAAGGACCTCGGACCGATGGCGCTTCCGCAGGTCCCCGTGAGCCCCCAGCCGTTCACGGTGGCTGAGTACTTCCCCACTCCCGGTGTGACACCGTTCCACGACCCGCGTCAGCACGCCGTGTCACTGGCGTTCGTCGTGCCCGTGACCGGCGACTGCGCGCCCCAGAACGACTCGCTCGACCTCACCTGGTTCACTCCTGACCAGGCGCTCGACCCCAGGGTGCAGGCGGAGATGGACCGGGGCCACGGCGTGCTGCTCCGGCAGGCCCTCGCGCACCTCGGTCACCCCGTCTGAGGGGTTCAGGCTCCCCGGCCCTTCAGGGCTGCGAGCCGGGCCTGGACCTCCGCGTCGTCGCCGTCCTCCTCGAGCTCGGCGAACTGGTCCTCCAGCGTCGTCGCCCGCGCCTCCGACCGACCCTGCACCATGGCCTCCTGGTTCCGGATGCGGTCCTCGAAGCGGGCGAGGTCGCTCGTGGGGTCCATGACGTCGATGGAGGCCATGGACTCCTGAACCTGGGACTGGGCCTCGGCCGACCGTGCGCGGGCGACGAGCTGTGAGCGCCGGTTCTTGAGGTCCTCGAGCTTGGTGCGCATGACGGTCAGCCCGTCCTTGAGCTGCTGCACCGTGGCGTTCTGCTGGGCGATGCGCGGCTCGGCCTCCTTGGCCTCCCGTTCGAAGCCGATCTGCCGGGTGAGGGCGACCTTGGCGAGGTTGTCGAACCGGTCGGCCCCGGCGGTGTCGCCCGCGGCCCGCAGCTCGTCCGCCTTGCTCGATGCCGCGGCCGCCTTGTGCCCCCACTCCTGCACCGCCTGCCTGTCGATCTCCAGGTCCTGCTCCGCCATCCTGGTGTTCGCGATGGTCTGGGCGACCGCCTCCTCGGCCTCCGCGATGGAGTTGGTGAAGTCGGTCACGAGCTGGTTGAGCATCTTCTCGGGGTCCTCCGCCCGGTCAAGCATGGCGTTGATGTTCGCCTTGGCGAGCTGGCTGATGCGTCCGAGGATGCTGGTCTTCTGCGTCATGGGGAACTCCTCCTGTGGATTGCGGTGTCGTTGCCGTGGTGTGTCGTTGCCGTGGTGTGTCGTTGCGGTGTGTCGTGCTGTGCTGGATGCCGTCCGTGGGCCGGTCGCCTTGCTCTCCTCAGATGCGACCACCTCCACCGAACCCACCACCGCCCCCGCCGAAGCCGCCACCCCCGCCGAAGCCGCCACCCCCGCCGAAGCCGCCGGAGGACCCGCCCCAGCCGCCGCCGCGCCCGCCGAATCCCCCCGCGAGGATGCCGCCGAGGATCACCGAGGCGGGGTCGAGCCCGCGGCCCCGCTGCGGAACGCCTCCTCCGATGCCGCCGCCGAAGCCGCCCGAGCCCCAGGACCCGATGTCGTCGTGCGCCAGCCGGAGAGCCTGCTCCCCCTCCGCCTCGGCCTCGGTGAGCAGTGCCGCCGCCTGCACCGGGTCGGTCGGGACGAGGGACGTGCCGTGGCCGTGCAGGCGCAGCGCGTTGGCGATGTGCGCCCGCGCCTGTCCGCCGACCGCTCCACGGCGGCTCGAGATGAGCTCGTCGATGCTCGCGAGCCGGGCGCCCACCTGGGCCACCCGCTGCTCCAGGAGGCGCTGCCTGCGCTGCTGGTCGGCCTCCGCCGAGCGGTAGCGCGCCAGGGCGTTGTCGAGGTCCTGCTCCGCCCGGGCCAGGAGGCGCAGGGCGGCGAGCGGGTCGCCCCGGTCACGACCGGCGGTTCCGTCGGCGATGGCCTGCCTGGCCGCGGCGAGGGCGGTGACGGTGAGCTGGTCGTCCGCGCCGAGCCGTTCGGCATCCGCGACGTCGCTCGAGATCGAGGCGAGGGCGGCATCGATCCGGGCCGGCGCCTCTGCCAGCGCGGTCCGGGCCTGGCCGACCGCGGTGAGCAGCCGGTCGGCCTGGCCGATCGCTTCCTCCGCGGCCCGACCGGCAGCCACCGCCGCCGCCCGGTCCCCACCCTCGAGGTGTGCCTGGCCCGTGGCCACGAACTCGTCGGCCGAGTCCAGCAGCCGGCGCGCCTGGCCGACGTTCCCCTCGACGGTCTGCAGCGCCTCCGGGCGGAACTGCGCGCGGAGGCCCGCGAGCTCCTGCTCGGCCGCGGGCACCCGACGAACGACCTCGGCGTGGCGCCCACGGAGCTCGGTGAGGAACTCCGGCACCCTGGCCTGCAGGTCACGCATCCGTGCGAACTCCGCCTCCTGCTCGCCCAGGCTCCGGTCGGCCTCGGAGGCGAGGGTGATGATCTCGGTGAGCCGAGCCCGTCGCGTGGGATCGTCGACGAGACCCGCGCCCTCGTCGTCGTCGAGGGACCGTTGGAGCCGGAAGGCGTCGGCGGCCCTGGTGCGCGCGGTCGCGAGCACCTCCTCGAAGTGCTGCGTGGCCTGGACGCCGAACTGGGCCTGAGCGAACGCCAGCTCCTCGCCGGACGACCGGATGGCGTCGTCCACCGCGACGAGGGCTGCGGCCGCCTGCTGGCGGAGGGCGTCCGTGGGGACGTCCGCGGCACCGGCGGGCCCGGGGCCAGACGGCTGCCCCCTCCTCGACCTGCGTCGGGACAGCGCGTACAGCGCGACCCCTCCGCCCACCGGCACGAGGAGCCACCACGGGAACCCACCGCCGGGGCCGCCTCCCCCGCCGCTCCCGGTGCCGCCGTCTCCCTCCTCCAGGCCCCCGCTCGCGGCGAGCCCGTACCCCTCCGCGGCGGCGCTGACGGCCCCCGCCCAGTCGTCGTTGGCCAGCGCGGGCTCGATGTACTGCGAGCGCACCTGCTGGTCCTGCTCGGCGGTGAGCCCCGACTCGCTCGTGGTCCACGTCGAGTACCGGCGGTCCCCCGTCGCCACCGCCAGCAGGATGTCGTTGCCGCCCATGCCGGAGAGCTCGTACGTCTGGCGTGCCCACTCCTCCCCCGACGCCCCGTCGAAGCTGCCGACGTACACGACGAAGAGCTGGAGGCCGTGCTCCGAGAGGAGCCGGTCGAGGTCGCTCTCGAGCGGGCTGGTGTCACCGAGCACGCCTGCGCGGTCGGTGATCTGGTCGGTGACGTCGAAGGGCGCGTCGGCCCGCACCGACGCCGGGGGCGCAAGGACCTGGAGCGACGAGGTGACCGAACCCGGTGGGCCGACCGCCGCGGCCGGAGCCGTGAGCAAGCCGGATGCCGCGATCACGACGCCGACCCCCAGCACGCCGAGACGAACCGCCCTGCGGTCTTCCACGCGGCACTCCTCTTGTGCTGGTGCGTCGGCCGGATCCGTGTCGGCCCGGGTGTCCTGTGCTCTGCCCGTCAGCCCGCCGGTGCAAACCGGCGGCGGCGCTCAACCGGTGAACTTGTCGCGGGTGCGGGTCATGTCGTGGAGGTCCGCCGCGTGGGCCTCCTCGGGCGTGGGCGCCGTCCCACCGAGGCGTACGGGAACGTACCTGAGGTCCTCACCGTGCAACGTCGGGTAGACGGCCTGCTGCACGTCGAGCTGGGCCTGCATCGCGGCCTTGAGCCGCTCCGTCGCCGCGGTGACGTCCTCGCGTCGCTCCACCTGGATGGGGGCGCCCACGGTGATGCTCACGGGCACCCGCGAGCCGGGGCGCACGTGCTTGGGCAGGTTCTTGGTCCAGACCCGCTGTCCGCCCCAGATCGTCGTCGGGAGCAACGGCACGCCGGCGACCTGCGCCATCTTGACCGCGCCCGGCTTGAACTCCTTGAGCTCGAACGAGCGGGACATCGTCGCCTCCGGGAAGACACCGACGATCTCGCCCCCACGCAGGGCGCGAATGGCAGCGGTGAAGGCCTCACCACCCTTGTGGCGGTCGACCGGGATGTGGTGCATCCCGCGCATGAGCGGACCGGTGACGCGGTGGGTGAAGACGGACTTCTTCGCCATGAAGCGGACGTATCGCCGGTGCGGCCACGCCGGCAGGCCGGCATACATGAAGTCGAGGTAGGAGGTGTGGTTGATGGCCATGACCGCGCCTCCCACGCGTGGCACGTGCTCCTCCCCGGTGATCGTGAAGCGAGTGCCCTGGACGAAGAACAGGGTCTGGGCCGCCGAGATGACGGGCCGGTACACGGGCTCCATGGCCTTCACACTAGGCCAGCATCCGCTCCCCGGTGTCAGCGTCCCGCCGCGCCCCGACCGGCCCGAACCCGGGTGAGCACCTGCCCGGAGGTCTGGGAGGATGTCGGCCATGACCGAGCCCTTCTCCTCGCCCCGCGCTGCCTCCGTGCCGGACCGGCCGTCACTGGATGGCCTCGAGGACAAGTGGGGCCCGGTCTGGCAGGAGCAGGGCACGTACGCGTTCGACCGCGGGGCGGCGCTGGCAGGACCGCGGGAGCACGTCTTCTCCATCGACACCCCGCCGCCCACGGCGAGCGGCTCCCTCCACATGGGCCACGTCTTCAGCTACACGCACACCGACTGCGTCGCCCGCTACAAGCGGATGGCCGGCTTCAACGTCTTCTACCCCATCGGATGGGACGACAACGGTCTCCCCACCGAGAAGCGCGTGCAGAACTACTACGGCGTGCGTGGCGACGCCACCCTGCACCACGACCCCGACTTCGAGCCGCCGTTCCGCGGCGACGCCCGCAGCACGAAGGCCGCCGACGAGACGCCCATCTCGCGCCAGAACTTCATCGAGCTCTGCGAGGAGCTCACCGTCAAGGACGAGGCGACCTTCGAGTCGCTCTTCCGGCGGATCGGTCACAGCTATGACTGGTCCATCAGCTACCGGACGATCGACGACACCTCACGCGCCACCGCCCAGCAGGCGTTCCTGCGCAACGTCACCCGGGGCGAGGCGTACCAGGCGGAGGCTCCGGGGTTGTGGGACGTCACCTTCCAGACCGCGGTGGCCCAGGCGGAGCTCGAGGCGCGCGACTATCCCGGCCACTACCACCGCATCGCCTTCCACTCAGCCGACGGTCCGGTCCACGTCGAGACGACCCGCCCCGAGCTCATCCCGAGCTGCGTCGCCCTCATCGCCCACCCCGACGACGAGCGCTACCAGCGGCTGTTCGGCACGACCGTGCGCACTCCCCTCTTCGGCGTCGAGGTGCCGGTCCTGGCGCACCCGGCCGTCGAGATGGACAAGGGCGCCGGCATCGCGATGTGCTGCACCTTCGGTGATCTCACCGACGTCCTCTGGTGGCGTGAGCTGCGGCTGCCGACGCGTTCGCTCATCACCCGCACCGGCCGCCTCCAGCGCGAGGTGCCGGAGTGGCTGCTCGGCCAGCCGGGAGAGCACCTCTACGACGGCGAGCTGGCGGGGAAGAGCGCGTTCGGGGCGCGTGAGGCCGTGGTCGCCGCCCTCCGTGAGTCCGGCGACCTCGAGGGCGAGCCCACCCCGACCAGGCGGATGGCCAACTTCTACGAGCGCGGCGAGAAGCCCCTGGAGATCGTCACCTCCCGCCAGTGGTACATCCGCAACGGCGGCCGGGACGCGGACCTCAACGCGGCCCTCATCCGGCGCGGTGAGGAGATCGAGTTCCACCCTTCCTTCATGCGCTCGCGGTACGCCAACTGGGTCAGCGGCCTCAACGGTGACTGGCTCGTGTCGCGGCAGCGGTTCTTCGGTGTCCCGATCCCGGTCTGGTACCCGGTCGAAGCCGACGGGGAGACCGACTACGACCACCCCATCGTCCCCTCGGAGGCCGAGCTGCCGGTGGACCCGGCGGCGAACCCGCCGGCCGGCTTCACCGAGGACCAGAGGGGCGTGCCGGGCGGCTTCGTCGGCGACCCGGACATCTTCGACACCTGGGCGACGTCATCGCTATCCCCGCAGATCGCCGGCGGATGGCGCGGGGCGGACGGGTCGTCCCCGGACCCCCTCTTCGAGAAGGTGTTCCCCATGGACGTGCGCCCTCAGGCGCACGACATCATCCGCACCTGGCTGTTCGCCACCGTCGTCCGCTCCCATTTCGAGCACGGCTGCACCCCATGGGCACACGCGGCGATCAGCGGCTGGATCCTCGACCCCGACCGGAAGAAGATGGCCAAGTCGCGGGGGAACGTCGTCACGCCCGAGGAGGTTCTCAAGCAGCACAGCGCGGATGCCGTGCGCTACTGGGCGGCCAGCGGTCGTCTCGGGACGGACGCGGCGTACGACACCGGCCAGATCAAGGTCGGCCGTCGCCTGGCGATCAAGGTGCTCAACGCGAGCAAGTTCGCGTTGTCGTTCGGCGACGTCGCGGGTGACCCGCGCGCGCAGGTCAGCCATCCGCTCGACCTGGCCCTCCTCGCGGGCCTGCGCGATGTCGTCGAGCGGGCCACCGAGAGCTTCGAGGCGTGGGACTTCACGCGCGCCCTCGAGGTGACCGAGCAGTTCTTCTGGAGCTTCTGCGACGACTACCTGGAGCTCGTCAAGGACCGCGCGTACGGCGGTCAGGGCGACGCCGCGGCGGCCAGCGCACGCGCCACCCTGCGCATCGCGCTCGACGTGGTCCTCCGGCTGTTCGCGCCGATCCTCCCGTACGTCACCGAGGAGGTCTGGTCCTGGACGCACGAGGGGTCGGTCCACCGCGCCGCGTGGCCGACGACGGCCGAGGCGCCCTCCGGCGGAGAACCGGAGATGCTCGGGGCCGTCGGTGCCGCACTCGCTGCCATCCGCAGGGCGAAGTCGGAGGCGAAGGTCGGCATGCGGGCCGAGGTTCCGTCGATGACGTTGGTCGGCCCGGACGGGGTGCTGGCCCACGTGCGCGTCGCCGAGCCCGACCTGCGGGCTGCCGGACGCCTCACCGGTGCGCTGGACTACGCGCTGGGCGAGGAGCTGAGCGCGCGGGACGTCGAGCTCGTGCCGGTCGCCAGGCCGGTCGCCTGACGCGGCTCCGGCCCTGGCCGGGACGGGAGCCGGTCAGGCCGGGGCCGGACCGAGGTCTGCGGCGTATGCCAGGGACCGGACGCTGCGCAGACCGGTGGGTCGCACGACGACCCAGGGGATGTCCCAGCCGCTGAGACCGAGGCGTCGATGCACGACCCTGTCCCTGCGCAGGTGGTCGACCCGACCCGTCGTCGGGTCGTAGACGTCGAGCATCCGGTCGCCGTCGCCCGGGAGGACGAGGACGACGTGTCGGGGGAACAGCGAGCTGCCGATGTACAACAGCCCCGGCTCACCCTCGGCCACGACGTCGACGAGGGTGTCGAACGCCCGCACCAGCTCGCTCTCGTCGTCGGTGCGCAGCACCTCGATCGTGTACTCCGTGCCGCGCCGGGCCGCGCCCAGCTCGAGCTCCCGCAGGGCCCCCCAGGGCGGCGTCCCGAGGCGCCGGGGCCACGGAACCGACGGCCGACCACCGCCGAGCATCCCGTTGGTCCTCCTCATGACGACGCGCTCGTAGGCGGCGAAGCGCTCGGCCTCGGTCGCGCCCGGGGGCGACCCCGGAAGCACGGGGCTGCCGGTGCGGATCCATGACGCGAAGTGCGGGTCGACGAGCATCCGGGCGACGGTCAGGCAGGCGGACCCGCACGTGACCGGCGACTGTTGGACCGGTCCGGTGTCACCGGCGCGCAGTCGGTAGGCCATCACCACCCCCCAATCGTTACCGCCCAAAGCCCCACGGCGCCACATCCGGTCTGGTTGGGTGTGTTGCGTGCCGTCAACCACCGCTGTCACGAGCACACTGGGCCGCCAACCCGCGATCGCCGCGATCGGGGTGCTCAGCCTCCTCGCCGTCGTCTGGGCCGCCGCCGTCCCGCGACCCGAGTACGTCATCCCCTCCCTGAGACCGGGTCTCGAGGTCGACCAGGAGGTTGCCCCCGAGGGCTTCGGGGGGTTCACCCCCGACGTGGTCGTCGAGAGGGACCCCACCCCCGGTGCCCAGACCAGTGACGTCGTGGCCGGCGTCCTCGGCTGGGGCGCCTTCGCTCTCTTCGGCCTCTTCGCCGCGGTGTGCCTGTGGTGCCTCGCCCGGGCAGTTCTCGCCGCCCGGCGCGACCGGTTCGTGCCGCCCACCGACGCCGTGACCGACCTGGACCTCGACGCGCTCGCGGTCGCGGTGACCACGGGCTCGAGCGCGAGGATCGACGCCCTGTCGGCAGGGACCCCCGCCGAAGGAGTGGTTGCGGCCTGGGTGCACCTCGAGGCGACCCTCCGCGACGCCGGCGTGGCCCTGTCCCCCTCCCGCACGGCGACCGAGGTGACGCTCGACGCGCTGCGGCGGTTCGAGGTGGACCCGGGGACGCTGGTCACCCTGGCGGACCTCTACCGGGAGGCCCGCTGGTCTCGCCACCCCCTCACCGAGGAGGACCGGGCGCGAGCCGAGGAGGCCTACCGAGCGCTCGAGGCGGACGTCCGGGGCAGCCGCCAGCAGGTGGGGCCCCCCAGCCGTGGCTGAGCCGCCGTCGTCGGGCAGGCGGAGCCTGCTCGCGGTGGCCGCGGCGGCCTGCGCCCTCGTCGTGGTCACCGTGGCGCGAGGCCCGGTGGCGCTCCTTGCAGCGGCCACCCTCGCCGTTCTCGTCGGCGCCGTCCTCGCGCTCCCTCCCCTGCTCCGCCACGACGGCATCGACTGGACGTGGCGGTCCCGCCGCACCGATGACATCCCGCCCGAGCCCGGCATCGCCACGCTCCGCAGGCTGCTCGACCCCGCCACGAGCGACGCCACGGCTGCAGTCGAGCTGCATGAGCTCGTCCGCGCCATCGCCGACGACCGGACGAGAGGTCGCCCCCTCCGCGGGGGCAGGCTCTCCGCCTACCTCTCCGACCCTCCCCGATTCCTGGACCTCGACGAGGTCGACCGCCTGATCACCGAGCTCGAGGCGCTGAACCCGAAGGAGACGTCGTGAGCGACATCCCCACTGCCCACCGACGCGTGACCGCGGTGCTCGACGAGGTGGACACGGTCATCGTCGGCAAGCGCGGGGCCACCGAGGTCGTGCTCGCCGGCATCCTCGCCGGGGGACACGTCCTCATGGAGGACTACCCGGGGCTGGGGAAGACCCTCGCGGCGCGAACGTTCGCACAGGCGCTAGGCCTCGACTTCACCCGAGCGCAGTTCACCCCCGACCTCCTGCCGTCGGACCTGACCGGCAGCTTCGTCTACGACCAGGGGCGAGGCGTCTTCGAGTTCCGCAGGGGTCCGGTCTTCACGGGTCTCCTGCTCGCCGACGAGATCAACCGCACGCCACCGAAGACGCAGGCAGCGCTGCTGGAGGCGATGCAGGAGCACCAGGTCACCGTGGAGGGGCAGACGTTCCCCCTGCCCCAGCCCTTCCACGTGCTGGCGACCGCGAACCCGGTCGAGTACGAGGGCACCTATCCGCTGCCGGAGGCACAGCTCGACCGTTTCCTCGTGCGGGTGGCCTTCGGTTATCCCGGCGCCGACGACGAGTGGGAGGTGCTCGGCCGCCGGATGGCCCGGCGACGTGAGGAACAGCAGGCTCGTCAGGTGGTCGACGCCGCCGAGCTGCTGGAGCTCCAGGCGACCATGGAGGACGTCACCGTCTCGCCGGAGGTGGGCCGCTACTGCGTCGGCCTTGCTCGCGCGACCCGAGAGCACGAGCACACGCTCATGGGGGCCTCCCCGAGGGGATCGCTCGCGCTGCTCCTCGTCGGGCGCGCGTATGCCGTGGTGCGCGGGCGTGACTATGTCACCCCCGACGACATCAAGGCAGTGGCGCCGGCAGTGCTCGAGCACCGGGTCGTCATCCGTCCCGAGCTGTGGATGAGCGAGGTCTCCTCTCGCACCGTCGTGGCAGAGCTGCTCCGAACCGTCCGGACGCCCCGCACCGCACTCGCGTCCGGGCCCTCGGCCGCCCGCTGAACGGCACACCGCTCCAGTGAGTCCTCTTCGTCGCCCCGCCCGCCGCTCAGTGGTCGCACCAGCGGACGTGGGGACGGGCCGGCCATGAGATCGGCGTGGCGCCCGACCCGGGCACTCGGCAGGGCCGCTGGTGTCGGCGTGTTCGCACTGGCGGCCGGCGCAGTCGGCGGCCGTGGCGACCTCGCCGTCATCGGCGTCCCCCTCGTGGCGCTCGTCGTCTGGTCGCTCGTGACCCGACCTTCTGTCGCACCCGCGGTCGGTACCGGACTCAGCGACGACGTGGTTCGCGAGGGCGAGTCCGTGACGTGGCGGGTCGACGTCACACCGGTTCCCGGCCTTCGCGACGTCGTGGCGCACCTTCCGGCGGACGACTGGTCGACGACGACGCCGACGCACGGCCATGTGTCTCGTGCCATACCGCGACGTCCGCCGCGGGCCGGGGGGTCCGGGCCGCGGACGACCGTGCACACCGTGCCGGTGGGGATCTCGGTGCGCGCCGACCGCTGGGGTGTCCGACGACTCGGCCCGGCCCAGGTGCGGGCGTTCGGGGACTTCGCGGCGTTCACGTGGTTCTGGCCGGACCAGCGGACCCAGTCGATCGCCACGGTGCCGACGCCGGGCGCCTTCACCTCGCGGGCCGCCCTGCCCCACCCCGTGGGACTCGTCGGACAACACCGGTCGACCCGGGCCGGCGGCGGCACGGAGCTGGCCGACATCCGTCCCTTCCGCACCGGCGACCGGCTGCGCCGGATCCACTGGCCGGTGTCGCTTCGCACCGGGGAGCTGCACGTGACGACGACGTACGCCGACCAGGACGCCGAGGTCCGTCTCGTCGTCGACGCCCTCCGGGACCTCGGCGAGCGTGACCTCGAGAGCGGACGCCGGTCGAGCCTCGACGTGGCGGTCGAGGCGGCCGGAGCAGTCGCGGCGCACTACCTCTCGACCGGCGACAGGGTGGGGCTCTCGGTCCTCGGCGGCGCCGACCTCGTCGAGGTGCCCGCGGTCGGGGGTCACCGTCAGCTCGCTCGTGTCCTCCTGGGCCTCGGTCGAGCCGAGCCCAGTCGCGGCACAGTCGGCGAGCACAAGAAGCTTCGTGCGCAGCTCGGGCGCAGCATCCCGCCTGGTGCGCTCGTCGTCCTGCTGAGCTCGCTCGTCTCCGCCGAGCCCCTCTCGCACGCCGTACGGCTCTCGCGCAGCGGCCACGTGGTGATCGTCGTCGACACGCTGCCCCCGGAGCTCGCGCGGAGCGACGCCGCCGACGAGGCGGTCCGCGCGGCAACCGGTGTGGACGATGCGAGGAGCGCCCAGCTCGTGTGGCGGCTCCGGCTCCTCGACCGTGAGCGCGAGGCCCGGCGCTGTTCGGAGGCCGGTGTCCCGATCATCCCCTGGCGCGGCCCCGGCTCGCTCGACACCGTGCTGCGCGGAGTCACCCGACGCGCCCGGGCGCCGCGGATGGTGTCCCGGTGATCCCCAACCGCACCTGGCGTCGCACCGCCGTCGGCGCCGTTCTCGCGGCTGACCTCGTCGTCCTCCTCGCTGCCGGTGCCGGGCTGCCGGCCTTCGCGCCGATCGCCCTCGGCGTCCTCGTCGCCACCACGCTCTGGGCCCTGGCGCAGCCCGGCGGCTGGGGTGCCTTCGCCCTGCTGCTCGCTCAGTTCCTGTGTGTCGCCGTTCCCGGTGGCGTCCCCACGACCGTCCATGACTGGGCGCTCGCGGCGGCAGCGGCCGCGGCGGTGATCACCACCCACCTCGCACTCACGCTGCTGGGGTCGTGGCCGGCAGGAGCCGACCTGGCCCCGGACACCGCCCGTCGCTGGGTGCAGCAGGCGGCATCCCTGGTCTGGGCCGGCATCACCGCGGCCGTCATCGGCGCACTCGCGACACGCACTCCCGAGGGATGGGGGCCTTGGCTCGGCGCGCTCGCGCTGGGACTCGTCGGGGTTCTCGTCTGGCAGGTCCGGGCGTTCACGCGACGCGCCTGAGGATCTTGCAGCCGCAGGGACGACGGACGGTGGACGCCGCCCGGCCGCCGGGTCAGGCGGAGCGCTTGCGCGGCGTCCGCTTGCGTCCGGTGTCCTCGTCGTGCCGCACGATCGTGGGGTTGACGTTCTTGAGCACGACGTCGCGGCTGACGACGACCCTGGCGATCTCGTCGTCACTCGGCACGTCGAACATCACCGGGAGGAGGACCTCCTCCATGATCGCGCGCAGGCCTCGGGCGCCGATGCCCCGGGCCAGAGCCTGGTCGGCGACCGCCTCGACACCGTCCCCCGTGAACTCCAGTGCCACGCCGTCGATCTCGAACATCTTCTGGTACTGCTTGACGAGCGCGTTTCGGGGTTCGGTGAGGATGCGCACGAGGGACGAGGTGTCGAGCGGCGCGACGGTCGTGATGACGGGGAGCCGGCCGATGAACTCGGGAATGAGCCCGAACTTCATGAGGTCCTCGGGCATGACCTCGTGGATGCTCTCGGCCAGGTCCTTGGGTGTGTGCAGCTCGGAGCCGAAGCCCAGACCCTTCTTGCCGTTGCGCGACTCGACGAGCTTCTCCAGCCCGGCGAACGCACCACCGACGATGAACAGGACGTTCGTCGTGTCGATCTGGATGAACTCCTGGTGGGGGTGCTTGCGCCCACCCTGCGGCGGAACCGACGCCGTCGTGCCCTCGAGGATCTTGAGGAGCGCCTGCTGGACGCCCTCGCCGGAGACGTCGCGGGTGATCGACGGGTTCTCGCTCTTGCGGGCGATCTTGTCGACCTCGTCGATGTAGATGATCCCCGTCTCGGCCTTCTTGACGTCGTAGTC